>Ga0228699_1000133_pt1 | contig 71585 bp, 66 predicted proteins | sample McNCre217_Aug_MG_FD_178016 | JGI IMG/M metagenome (GOLD analysis project Ga0228699, IMG submission 178016) | Freshwater microbial communities from McNutts Creek, Athens, Georgia, United States - 2-17_Aug_MG | ecosystem: Environmental > Aquatic > Freshwater > Creek | place: USA: Georgia... | reverse complement strand
CGCCGCTGCGACCACCGCCACCGCCGTCTTCACGCCCACCCAGCAGTTGCATCGTCTCGCCGACGATCTCGGTGGTGTAGCGGTCGTTGCCGTCCTTGTCCTGCCACTTGCGGGTCTTCAGGCGGCCTTCGATGTAGACCGGGCGGCCCTTCTTCAGGTATTCGCCTGCGATCTCGGCCTGGCGGTCGTACAGGACCACCGAGTGCCATTCGGTTTCTTCGACGCGTTCGCCGCTGTCCTTGCTCTTCCAGTTGCGCGTGGTGGCGATCCTCAGGCTGCAGATGGCCGAGCCGCTGGGGGTGTAACGCATCTCCGGGTCGCGCCCGAGGTTGCCGAGGATGATGACTTTGTTGACGGAGGCCATGGCCGCTCGCTCCTGTGGGTGCTGTGCTGTCCGGCGGCGGGACGCAGGGTCCGGGCCGGAATGTGTGACAAGTTGGGGGACAATTGTGCCGCACAGGGCGCCCGTGGCGCTCTCCCCCCGACTGGTGATGCCACCTCCTGACCGAACTTCCCCCTGGCAAGCGCTGCGCGAGGCGCTGCTGCAGGGGCGCCCCTGGATCGACCGCGCGGTCGTGCTGACCCATGCCGTGCTGACCGGGCTGGCGGTGGTCGGCTTCACGCTGCTGACGGAGCTGGCGACCGAGACCCATCTGCAGCTGCGTGGCATGGGCTGGTTCGGCGCGGGGCTGGCGCTGGTCTGGACGCCGCTGCTGACGGTGGCGGTGCTGATGTGGACCCGCCGCTTCGCTCCCGAGGCCGCCGGCTCGGGCATCCCGCAGGTGATCGCCGCGCTGCACGACGACATCGCCCCCGCCCGTGCCTCGGCCCTGGTGTCGCTGCGGCTGGCGCTGCACAAGGTGGCGCTGACGAGCGCGGGCCTGCTGGCCGGCCTGTCGATCGGCCGCGAGGGGCCGACGGTGCAGGTCGGCGCGGGCGTGATGCAGCACGCGCGGCGCTGGCTGTCGCCCGGCAGTGGCATCGACGCACACGACCTGATGGTGGCCGGCGCCGCCGCGGGCGTGGCCGCCGCGTTCAACACGCCGCTGGGCGGCATCGTCTTCGCCATCGAGCAGCTCACCCGCCGCCGCGACCTCCAGCACAGCCACCTCACCATCGCCGCCATCGTGCTGGCTGGTCTGGTGTCGATCTCGGTGTTCGGCAACCACAGCTATTTTGGTGCGCTGGTCGTGCCGCGGCTGGGGTGGTCGCTGTTCGGGCCGGGCGTGGCGGTGGCGCTGGCGTCGGGGCTGGCGGGCGGGCTGTTCGCGCAACTGCTGGTGACCTGCGCCAGGGGCGGCGACCGGATCAGCCAGTGGCGCGGGCGGTTTCCGCTGCGCTTTGCCGCGGCGTGCGGACTGGCGGTGGGCGTGATCGGGCTGGTGACCGGCGGCGCCACGGCCGGCGCGGGTTACCACCCGACCCGCGCGCTGCTCGAATTCGGCGAGGACGGCCTGCCGCCGCTCTACACGCTGCTGAAGTTCGTGGCGACGTGGCTGTCGGCGTGGAGCGGCGTGCCGGCGGGCGTGTTCGCACCCTCGCTGGCGATCGGCGCCGGGGTGGGGCACGACGTGGCGCGGCTGGTCGGCCTGGGTGGGCGGCCGGAGGCGGTGGCGCTGGTGGCGCTCGGCATGGTCGGCTTCCTGTCGGCCTCGACGCAGGGGCCGATCACCGCCTTCATCATCGTGATGGAGATGGTCGCCGGGCAGGCGATGGTGCTGAGCCTGATGGCCTGCGCGCTGCTGTCGAGCGGGGTGGCGCGGCTGGTGAGCCCGTCGATGTACCTGGAGCTGGCGGTGCGCTGGGGCATGCCGGCGGTGGCGCCCGGCCGGGCGTCTCCCCAATCAGGGTGAGCGCGCCGCGGGGCAGCGCTCGCGTACCATCGCTGCACCCATGAATACCGCTGCCAACCCTTCAGCCAACACCCCCGCCACGTCGCCTGTCGCCCGCCAGGTGCTGGCCGAGGTCTTCGGCTATGCCGCCTTCCGCGGCCAGCAGCAGGCGATCGTCGACCAGCTCATCGGCGGCGGCGACGCGCTGGTGCTGATGCCCACCGGCGGGGGCAAGAGCCTGTGCTACCAGATCCCCGCCATCGTCCGCCACCGCGCGGGGCAGGGTGTGGCGGTGGTCGTCAGCCCGCTGATCGCGCTGATGCAGGACCAGGTCGGCGCGCTCGACGAGGTCGGTGTCGAGGCCGCGTTCCTCAACTCCACGCTCACGCCGCAGCAGGCCGCCTCGGTCGAGCAGGGCCTGCTGTCCGGCCGGCTGACCATGCTCTACGCCGCGCCCGAGCGGCTGCTGACGCCGCGCTTCCTCGCGATGCTGGAGTCGCTGCACGCGCGCGGCCAGCTCTCGCTGTTCGCCATCGACGAGGCGCACTGCGTCAGCCAGTGGGGCCACGATTTCCGCGAGGAGTACCTGGGGCTGTCGGCGCTGCACGAGCGTTTCCCCGACGTGCCGCGCATCGCGCTGACCGCCACCGCCGACGACCACACCCGCGCCGACATCATCGAGCGGCTGCAGTTGCAGGACGCGAAGCTCTTCGTCAGCAGCTTCGACCGCCCCAACATCCGCTACACCATCGTCGAGCGAGACAACGCCCGCACCCAGCTGCTGCGCTTCCTGCGCGACGAGCACGAGGGCGACGCGGGCGTCGTCTACTGCGGCAGCCGCAAGAAGGTCGAGGAAACGGCGGCGTGGCTGCAGGACGAGGGCATCCCGGCGCTGCCGTACCACGCCGGTCTGGACGCCGGTGTGCGCAAGCGCCACCAGGACCGCTTCCTGCGCGAGGAGGGGCTGGTGATGGTGGCGACCATCGCCTTCGGCATGGGCATCGACAAGCCGGACGTGCGCTTCGTCGCCCACCTCGACCTGCCCAAGAACATCGAAGGCTATTACCAGGAGACGGGCCGCGGCGGGCGGGACGGTGCGCCCGCCGATGCGTGGATGACCTACGGGCTGGCCGACGTGGTGAACCAGCGCCGCATGATCGACGAGAGCCCGGCCGGCGACGACTTCAAGCGCGTGCAGCGCGGCAAGCTCGACGCGCTGCTGGCGCTGGCCGAGGCGCACGACTGCCGGCGCGTGCGGCTGCTGGCCTATTTCGGCGAGGACAGCCAGCCCTGCGGCAACTGCGACAACTGCCTGCACCCGCCCGTCACCTGGGACAGCACCGACGCGGCGCGCAAGGCGCTGTCGTGCATCTACCGCTTCGCCCAGCATGGCCGCGAGCACCACGGCGCGCGCAGCTTCGGCGTGGCCTACCTGATCGACGTGCTGCGCGGCAAGCGCACCGAGAAGGTCGAGCAGTACGGCCACGCCTCCCTGAGCACCTTCGGCATCGGCGCCGACCTGAGCGAGCAGCAGTGGCGGGCCGTGCTCCGGCAGCTGGTGGCGCTCGGGCATGTCGTGACCGAGGGCGAGTACGGCACGCTGTCGCTGACCGATACGGCCCGCACGGTGCTGCGCGGCGACGTGCAACTGCGCATGCGCACGCCGGCCGAAGCGCCACGCCGCAGCCGCTCGCGCACCCGGGGTGGCCCGACCGCAGGCACCGACGCGGCGTCGCGTGGAGCCAAGGTCGCGCCCGCGGATCTGGACGAGCGGCAGATCGCCCGCTTCGACGCACTGCGCCAGTGGCGTGCCGACGTGGCGCGCGAGCACAACCTGCCCGCCTACGTCGTCTTCCACGACGCGACGCTGGCCGAGATGGCACGCCGCCAGCCGGCGTCGCTGGCGGAGCTGGGTGGCATCAGCGGGGTCGGGGCGAAAAAGCTGGAGGCCTACGGGACGGCCTTGCTGCACGTGCTGGCGCCCGGAGAGACCTGACCAGGTCCTGGTGCCGCCCCGCCCGGCGGCGCTACTTGCGGAACTCGCTCACGGCCCCGCTCGCTGCGGCACCGACGGCCTGCGCGCCCTGGCGCGTGGCTTCCCAGGCGCCGACCGCGGCGTTCTTCACCGTGCGGCCGATCTCGCGCCCGGTCTGACCGGCGGCCGTGCCGATTTCGCGGGCGCCGTGGGCCACGGAAGCGCCCGCCTCCTTCGCATCCCGGGCCACCGCCTGGCCCGTGGTGCGGGCCTGTTCAGTCATGCCTGGCCCGGACGGATCCTGGGCGCAGCCGGCACAGATCGACAGCAGCAGCGCGGCCATTGCGAGGGATGCCTGGAGCGGACGTGTGCGCAGGGAGGTGTTCGGGTTCAAGGGGGAATGTGCCTTTCGATTCAGTTCATGCATGTCGGTCAGCGTTGCACCGTCACGCTCATCCACGCACCGTCGGTGACCTGCCCGGCAGGACGGTGTCCGTGCCAAGGCGCACCGGATCGCCGATCCGCGCCGTGGTCACGCTGCTCACCAGGCTGACGCTCGGGGGCAGGTCGTCGTAGCCGCCGCCTTCCCAGCCCAGGTAGAGGCCTCTGCCACAGCCGACCAGCACGGCGGTGCTCAGCGTCAGCGCGGCGCCACGCAGGGGAGAAGGCCGGTGGAACATGCGGCCGCATGCTACGCCGTGGTCTGCCGACGGGCAATCCGGCTGGCTGAATGCCCTGCGGTCAGTCGGCGTACCGGGTCTGCACGTAGTCGCCTGGTGCGGCGGCGAGGACGGTGGCCGGGTCGATTCCCCGGGCCGGCACTGTCCCGCGGCTGTGCGCGCCGAGCCAGTCGTTCCACGCCGTCCACCAGGATCCTGCGCGGCGCTCGGCGGCGGCTTGCCAGGCCTCGGGGCTTTGCCACGGGTCGGTGGCGGCGGTGACGTGCAGAGCGTAGTGGCGGTGCGGGTGGCCGGGCTCGCTGACGATGCCCGCGTTGTGCCCGCCGCTGGTCAGCACGAAGGTCACCTCGGTTTCGGACAGGCGCAGCAGCTTGTAGACGGACTTCCAGGGCGAGACGTGGTCGGTTTCCGTGCCGACGGCAAAGATCGGCATCCGGATGTCGGACAGCGACACCGGCGCGTCCTCGACCAGGTAGCGCCCCTCGGCCAGCTCGTTGCGCAGGTAGCAGCGGCGCAGGTACTCGCTGTGCATGCGCGCCGGCATGCGGGTCACGTCGGCGTTCCAGGCCATCAGGTCGTTGGGATGGATGCGCTCGCCGAGCAGGTACTCGTGCATCTTCGCCGACCAGACCAGGTCGCGGGCGTGCAGGAACTGGAACGATCCCGCCATCTGCTGCCCGGTCAGGAAGCCCTTGTCGGCCATCACCGCTTCGAGCAGCTGCACCTGCGACTCGTCGATCAGCACGCCCATCTCGCCCGGCTCGGTGAAGTCGGTTTCCGCCGCCAGCAGTGTCACGCTGGCCAGCGGTGCCTGCTGCGGCGCGCTGGCGACCTGCTGCGGGCGGGCCAGCGCGGCAGCCGCCATCGACAGCAGCGTGCCGCCCAGGCAGTAGCCGCAGGCGTGCACGGGCTGGTCGGGCACCAGGGTGTGGATGCGGGCCAGGCTGTCGAACACGCCCCACTGCAGGTAGTCGTTCAGGCCGATGCCGGCGTCGCTCCGGTCGGGGTTCTTCCAGCTCAGGATGAAGACGGTGTGGCCCTGGCTGACCAGCCAGCGCACCAGCGAGTGTTCCGGGCGCAGGTCGAGGATGTAGTACTTCATGATCCACGACGGCACGATGAAGACCGGCGCAGCCTGCACCGTGCCGGTGGCGGGCGCGTACTGGATCAGCTCGACCAGCCGGTTGCGCATCACGACGGCGCCGGGGGTGATCGCCACTTCGGTGCCGGGGCGGTAGGCGTGTTCGGGCGCCAGCGCCGGCGGCAGGCCGTGCTGCAGGCGCCAGTCGTTCACCGCGTTCTGCACGCCCTCGACCAGATTGGCCCCCAGGCGCTCGCGGGTCACCTGCGCCACCTCGGGGTTGAAGGGCAGGTTGCTCGGGCTGAGCGTGTCGAGCCACTGGCGCGCCATCGTGCGCACGACCTCGCTGTGGTGGCGGGTCAGGCCGGGCAGCTGGGTGGCGTCGTCCCACCACTGCACGCTCTGCTGGTAGGCATGCACGACACCCGGCCATGGCCATTGCTGCCACGCCGGACTGGCGAAGCGGGGGTCCGGTGCGGCGGCAGGGGCGTCGGGCGGGCAGCCGCCCGCCGCGCAGTGGCCCAGCCACTCGATCACGCCGGCCTGCGCCTGTGCGGCCAGCCGCAGCCGCTGGCCTGGCTGGCTCATCAGGTGCTGCGCCCAGTCCTGCCAGGCCAGCGACAGCGAGATCGGCGACAGGCCGCTGGTCAGTGCTGCCGCACGGGCATGGACCAGCTGGTCGAAGGCTGCAGCCGCTTCGGCTGCAGTCGGGCTGGCCCGTACAGCGGGGCGGGGGCCGCAGAGGGCGGATTCAGGCAGCGATCGGATGGCTGGCAGCACGGGGTGTCCTGTGGCGGCAGTGGGAACAGCGCCGATTGAACCGCTTTGCCGCGCCAGGCGCGTGGCAGCGCGCACGCTGCTTGCGCGGCGTCAATGCCGGACGCGCTCCGCCTCGTGGGCTTGTGCCACGGCCTGCGCCACGAGCTGCTGCGCCACCTCGAAGTCGAAGGCGCCGATCGCCTGTGCCAGCGTGCGTGCCAGCGTGCCGAACGCCAGCTCCAGCGCCGGCCCGGCCTGCTCGTGCAGATCGAGGATGGCGGTGTCGTGGTCGACCAGCAGCGGCTGCATCGCATCGAGCAGCCCCCGCACCTGCGGCCAGTCGATCCCGTCCCGCGGGTCCGGCACGGCCCGGGGGGGGGCAACGCCGGTCGCCGGGTCGGTCGGCGCGTAGTCGGCGCCGAGTACCTCGTCGATCTGACCCAGCAGCCATTCGAGGGCGTCGGCCAGCCGGTTGGCGCGGGCCTGCAGCCCGGCGTTCGCCCGCCGGTTCCCGCAGGCGGCCGCGGCCCGCTCGACCGCGCGGGCCTGGCGCTGAAGATCCCGTGCCCCGAGCGTGCCGGTGACGCCGACGATCGCGTGCGTCTTGCTGCGCAGTGCCGTGCCGGTGGTGGTCTCCCGCAGCGCGGCGGCATCGCCGCGGTGATGCACGGCAAAGAGCCGCAGCGAGCGCCGGTACAGCAGCCCGTCGCCGCCCATGCGGGCGAGTGCGTCGGCGACATCCAGACCCGCAGCGCCCAGGGCGAGCTGCAGCGCGGTGTCGTCTTCCGGCACGGGCGGCACCGGTGCGGCACAGGCGACCGAGGTGCCCGCCGGACCGAGCCAGGTCATCAGGCAGCGGTGCAGCTGCCCGGGCTCGACCGGCTTGCCGAGGAAGTCGTCCATGCCGGCGGCCAGGCACTTGGCACGGTCGTCGTGGAAGGCGCTGGCTGTCAGCGCGATGATCGTCACGTGCGCGCCACCGGGCAGCTGGCGGATCGCGGTGGTGGCGCGCAGCCCGTCCATCACGGGCATCTGCACATCCATCAGGATCAGGTCGTGCCGACCGCCCGAGAAGCGCTCGACCGCCTGGGCACCGTCATCGGCCAGATCGACCTGCAATCCGAGCGAGAGCAGCAGCTCGGCCGCCACTTCCTGGTTGATCGGGTTGTCCTCGACCAGCAGCACGCGTGCGTGCCGCAGGCGGGCCGTGGCGGCCGGCAGCGCAGCCGGCCGCGCGGTGGGGGCGGCGATCGTGTGGCCCGGCTGCTGGCGCAGCAGCGGCAGCTCGAACCAGAAGAGGCTGCCCTGGCCCGGCTCGCTGTGCACGCCGATGCGGCCGTCCATCAGCTCGACCAGCCGCTTGCTGATCGCCAGGCCGAGGCCGGTGCCACCGAAGCGGCGTGTGGTCGAGACATCGGCCTGCTCGAAGGCAGCGAACAGGTGCGCGATCTGCTCCGGCGCGATGCCGACGCCGGTGTCCTCGACCTCGAAGCGCAGCCACGCGGTGCCGGCGTCACCGTCCAGCGCGGTCGCGCGGACCTCGATGCGGCCCCGCGGCGTGAACTTGACCGCATTGCCGATCAGGTTCAGCAGCACCTGCTCCAGCCGCAGCCGGTCGGCGCGTAGCGCGGGCGGGCACTGCACGGTCTGCGTCTCCAGCACGATCTGCTTGGTCCTCGCCCGGTCGATCAGCATCGCGACGACCCGTCCGATGCTGTCGCGTGGATCGAAGTCGGTGGTTTCCAGGTTCACCTTGTGGGCCTCGATCTTCGAGAAATCGAGGATGTCGTTGATGACCTCCAGCAGGTGCTGGCTGGCATCGGTGATGCGGCCGAGGTGCTCGCGCTGGCGCGGCGTCAGCGGGTCGCGCCGCAGCAGGTGCGCGAAGCCGATGATCGCGTTCATCGGCGTGCGGATCTCGTGGCTCATGTTGGCCAGGAAGGCGCTCTTGGCCTGGCTGGCGGCATCGGCGCTGGCCTTGGCCTGTTCGAGCGCGAGCTCGATGCGGCGGCGGCGGATGATGCGCCACAGGTCGATGCCGATCAGTTCGAGTTCGCGCACATCGGTCTCGTCGTAGGGCGCCGCCTTGCCGGCCGCGCACAGCACGAAGCGCAGCGTCTTGTCCTCGATGATCGGTACCGCCGCCATCCGGCGCAGGCCCGTCGACCGTGCCGTGCCGTCGCGGGGCGCTTCGTCGAGCACCAGTGCGCGGCCCTGCCTGCGCGCCTGTTCCCAGGGCGGCGGCAGCGAGGTGCTGGTGTGTGCGCCCATCGTCTGGATCGACTCCGGCTGGCCGCCGGTGCAGGCCAGCAGCTGCAGGGTGCTGCCCGCATCGGTGCTGCCGTGCAGGCAGCCGGCGGTGCTGCTGCTGAGCCGCATCGCCTCTTCGAGCCCGAACTGCAGCAGGTCCGCCTCGCCCAGCGTACTGGCCTTCTGGCTCAGCGACAGCATCGCACGCAGGCGCTGGTCCTCGTGGTTCAGGCGCACGTTGACACGTTCGAGTTCGGCGGTGCGGGTGGCGACCAGCGCTTCCAGGTGCTGGCGGTAGCCGGCCAGCTCGCGCTCCGAGCGCACGCGGTCCGAGATGTCGAGGCCGGTGCTGACGACCAGCGGCTGGTCGAGGTCGATGCGGCGCGACACGAACAGGTAGGGCGTGCGCCGGCCATCGCGGCTGACCAGCGCGGCCTCGGCCTGCAATTCCCCCAGATCGAACACGGTGCGGATGCGCGCGGCGACCTTGGCACGCTCCTCCGGCACGAAGTAGTCGGTGACCAGCCGGACACGGATCTCCTCGGGCGTGTAGCCGGTCACTTCCTCCAGGCGGCGGTTCCACATCACGACGCGGCCGCTGCGGTCCAGCACGAAGAACAGGCCGGCCACCGACTCCATCATCTGCTCGCGCAGGCGCTGTTCCTGGCGGGTCGCGGCCTCGGCGCCGCGCAGCTCGAGCGCGAAGGCAACGTCCTGCGCCAGCCGGCTGTAGAGCGTGACCTGTTCGGTGTCGAAGTGGCCGACCATGCCGGTGTAGACCGACAGGCAGCAGCGCACCCGGCCATGGACCGTGATCGGGAAGATCGCCGAGGCCCGGTAGCCGCGCCGCAGTGCGGCCTCGCGCCGCGACGGGGTCATCCGCGGGTTGCCGGCGATGTCGTTGGCGACGGCCGGCGTGCCCGACAGCAGCGTGTGCACCGCCGGGTCGGGCTGGCCGTCGTGGGGTGGCAGGCGCAGCTGTTCGACATAGCCGTCGGAGTGGCCGGCGTGGACCAGCGGCAGCATCCGCACGCCCTCGATCTGGCCGATCCAGGCCAGCCGGAACCCGCCGATCTCGACGACGATGCGGCAGACCTCGGCATAGAGCCGGTCCGGATCGCGCAACCGCACGATCGCCTCGTTGACGCTGCTGAGCACCGCGTAGGCCTGGTTCAGCCGGTAGATGCGGGCCTCGTGCCGCCGGCTCTCGGTGATGTCCCGCCAGACTGCCGACACCAGCGGCCGGCCGGAGTAGCTCAGCATGTGCAGCGTTAGCATCGCGTGCTGCACGCCGCCGTCGGCGCGGCGGTGGCGCGTCTCCAGGCTCAGCGAGGCGCCGGCATGCACCTGGGCGATCGCCTGGCGGATCTCCGCCTCGTCGAGGTCGAACTGCAGATCCATCGGCTGGAGTGTCGCGAACGCCGCGCGGGTGTAGCCCAGGCCGCGCCAGGCGGCGTCGTTGAACGTGACGAATCCGAGCGTGTCCGGATCGATCAGCACGATGGAGTCGGTGGTCTGGCCGAACATCGTGTCGATCAGGCGCTTCTGCTCGGCCAGCGCGCGGGCACCCTGGCGGATCAGCGTGATGTCGCGCGCGACGCCGAGCACGCCGGCCGGCTGGCCGCAGTCGTCGTGCAGCGGGGTCTTGATCGCCTCGTACAGCCCGCGTTGACCATCGGCAGCGCCGAGCCAGAGTTCTCCGCCGTGCAGCGCGCCGCCAGCGAAGATCTCCGTGTCGCCCTGGTCCAGCGCGGCCACGGTGTCGGCATCGAGCAGATCGGCGGCGCGGTAGCCGACGATCTGCGCCTCGGGGCGCCCGACGAGCTGCGCGAACGCGGCATTGCAGCTGCGGATCACGCCGTCGCGGTCCTTCAGCCAGACCAGGTCCGGGATGGCGTGCAGGATGTCGCGCAACTGGCGTTCGCTGCGGCGCAGTTGCTGCGTCGTCGTCCACTGGGTGACGGCGGTCGAGGCCAGCTGCACCGAGAACGACAGGTGCTCGAGCTCCTCGTCGTCGGGCTCGCCCGGCTCGCGCCGGTAGACCGCGAAGGTGCCGAGCACGCGCCCGTGCGCGCCGATGACGGATTCGGACCAGCACGCCGCCAGGCCGTGCGCGGTGACGATCTCGCGGAACGGTGCCCAGTTCGGATGGGTCTGCAGGTTGGCGGCGATGACACGCTGGCCCAGACTGGCCGCCGCACCGCACGAGCCGGTCTGCGGACCGATCGGCAGGCCGTGGACCGCCTGGTTGTAGCCGTCAGGCAGGCTCGGGGCGGCCCCGTGCACCAGCCGCGTGCCGGACTCGTCCACCAGCATGATCGAGCACAGGCTGCGCGGGAACAGCGCCTCGTGGTCGTGTGCGAGCTGCTGCAGCAGCGCCGGCAGGGCGTCGCCACGCGCCAGGCTCTCCAGCAGCCGCAGCTGGCTGCGGTCGCGCTGCGCGGCGCGGTGCTGCCGCGTCACGTCGGTCATCACCGCGACACGGCAATCGCGCGCCTCGTGACCGATGTCGTGCGAGCGCGAGACGACGACGAGGCGGCTGCCGTCGCGGCGCTGCTGGTGCCACTCGCCGGTGTTGACCAGGCCGCGGATGGACTGCGTCAGCGCGATCAGCCGCTCGCGCTCCTCGGCCACGTACAGGTCGGGCAGGCGCAGGGCCTCGATCTCCTCGGCGCGGTAGCCGTAGAGCTGCAGGAAGGCCTCGTTGACCTCGACCAGCCGCAGCGTGCCGCGCTCGTAGACCAGCATCGGCGCCGGGTTGTGCGCGAACAGCGCGCGGTATTCCTGCTCGACGCGTCGCACCGTGCCGATGTCGCGGCCGATGCCCAGCACGCCCAGCACCGAGCCGTCGGGACGGCGAACGGCGGTCTTGATGGTCTGCAGCAGTTCGCTGTGGCCGTCGCTGGCGAAGGTGACGCACTCTTCGTTGACGCGTGGCCGGTCGCTGTGCATGGCCGCCAGATCGTGCTGTCGGAAGACATCAGCCAGATCGGGCGGGAGGAAGTCGCGGTCGGTGCGGCCGATGATGCTGGCCTGCGGCGCACCGAAGAGCTGCTCGAAGCGCGTGTTGCAGGCCAGGAAGACGCCGTCCGGATCCTTCAGCCACACCAGATCAGGCAAGGCCTGCAGGAGCGCGTGCTGCAGCTCCAGCCGGTCGAGGGGGTTCTCGTCGCTGCCCATGGCGGCTCCGTTGCGGTCCGTTCAGTGGTCGGCCAGCTGCACGGCGATCGCGGCGAACTGGTCCTGCACCCGATCGAACGCGGCCACGATGGCGGGATCGAAGTGGCGGCCCGATTCCCCGAGGATGTGGCGGATGGCCTCGGGCGTGCTCCATGGTCGCTTGTAGATCCGCCGCATCGTCAGCGCATCGAACACGTCGGCCAGCGCCATCAGCCGTGCCGGCAGTGGAATCGCGTTGCCGGCCAGCCCGTCCGGGTAGCCGCTGCCGTCCCAGCGCTCGTGGTGGTGGGACGCGATGACGCGGCCGATCTCGAGGAAGCGCAGCACCTCCGGTGTGTCGACCTTGTCGCCGCTGACGCTGCGGTACTGCGGCAGCACCTGCCGGATCGCGTGCGTGATCGCGTCGCCGCCGAGGCGTGCGTGGGTCTTCATGGTCTCGAACTCGTCCGGGGTCAGCCGGCCGGGCTTGAGCAGGATGTGGTCGGGGATGCCGATCTTGCCGATGTCGTGCAGCGGCGCGGCCTTGACGATGCGGCGCAACTCGCCCTCTTCGAGCTCCGCGGCGAAGGCCGGATCGTCCTGCAGCTGCCGCGCGAGCGCCTCGACGTAGAGCCGTGTGCGCAGGATGTGGTTGCCGGTGTCGTTGTCGCGCGTCTCGGCCAGGCCCGCGACCATGCTGAGCGTGAGTTCCTGTGTCAGCAGCGTCTCGCGCATGCGCCGTGCCAGCTCGCGTTCGAGGTCGGCGTTCTGGTCGCGCAGCCGGTCGCGCGCCGACTTCAGCTCCAGATGGGTGCGCACCCGCGCCAGCACCACCGCTGGCTTGATCGGCTTGGTGATGTAGTCGACCGCCCCCAGCGCCAGACCGCGTTCCTCGTCGTCCTCGGAGCCGAGTGCGGTGACGAAGATGACCGGGATCGTGCGGGTGCGCGGATCGGCCTGCAGCCGCTGCAGCACCTCGTGGCCGTCCATGCCGGGCATCATCACGTCGAGCAGGATCAGATCCGGTCGCGTGTGCTCCACCAGTTCCAGCGCACCGGCTCCTGTACGCGCGCCCAGGACCCGGTAGTACGGGTTGAGCAGCCGCGCCAGCACCGCCAGATTCAGGGGCTCGTCATCAATGATCAGCAGAGTGGTCTTGAGCATCTTGCGCCGATTGGAGCCGCACTATCGCCAGCGCCAATCGTGCCAGATCGAGACGCTCTGCACCATTGCCCTGTAACCCTGTGGCGTCTCTATTGCTCCAGATTGCTCCAGATCAAGGGGTAATGTCCCGTACCGACTCAGTTGGTGGTGTTCAGCAGCGCCCACGCCGCCTGCGCCGCCACCCGGCCCTCGTCCGTTGGCACGACCCAGACCTCGACCGCGCTGTCCGCCGCGTGGATGGCGGCGATGCCGTCCCCGCGGGCGGCCGTGTTGGCGGCACCGTCCAGCACGACACCCAGGTAGTGCAGCGCTTGCGCCAGTGCGGCGCGCGTGGCCGCGTCGTGCTCGCCGATGCCGCCGGTGCAGACCAGCACGTCCACGCCACCCAGCACCGCGGCCAGCGCGCCCGCCTCGCGCTGCAGCCGGTAGGTGAACAGGTCGATCGCGGTGCGGGCCTGCGCGTTGCCGTCGTCCGCGGCGCGGCGCAGCAGGCGCATGTCGGCGGACAGGCCCGAGACGCCGAGCAGGCCGCTTTCCTTGTAGAGCAGCTGCTCGACCTGCGCCTCGGTCCAGCCCTCGCGCCACAGGTGCAGCACGACCCCCGGGTCGAGCTGGCCGCAGCGGCTGCCCATCATCAGCCCGTCCAGTGCCGAGAAGCCCATCGAGGTCGCGACACTGCGCCCCTCGCGCGCGCCGCACAGGCTCGCGCCGCTGCCCAGGTGCGCCATCAGCACGCGTCCGCCAGCGCGCGGACTGCAGCCGCGCAGCACCTGCATCACGTAGTCATAGGACAGCCCGTGGAAGCCGTAGCGGCGCACGCCCTCGTCGTACAGCGCCTGCGGCAGCGCGAAGCGGGTTTCCAGCTCGGGCAGGTCGGCGTGGAAGGCGGTGTCGAAGCAGCCGATCTGCGGCAGCGCCGGGAAGGCCTTGCGCAGCGCCCGCACGCCGGCGAGGTTGTGCGGCTGGTGCAGCGGCGCGAGCGGCGTCAGGCTGGCCAGCAGCATCATGGCCGTGTCGTCGAGCCGGGTCGGCGCGCGGTAGTAGCGCCCGCCATGCACGATCCGGTGCGCCACGGCGACGAGGTGCGCGTCCGGCGCCACCGCCGCGACATGCGCCTGCACCGCCTGCAGCGCCACGTCGAAGCGCTGCGCCTCGTCCGCCGGCTCGGCCAGATCGACCGGATCTGCCCCCGACGGACACAGCCGCAGCGGCCCGCCCGGCTGCAGGCCGTCGATCTGGCCCGCGGCGAAGGACGGGTGCGCGGCGATCTCGCCGGGCGTGTCGCCGCAGCGCGGGTAGAGCGCGAACTTCAGGGTCGAGGAGCCGGCGTTGATGACGAGAATGGAGTCCATGGCCGATTCTGTTCCTTTGCCGTTCAGGGTTCCGCTCAAGGACGCTGCGTGCGCCACGCCAGCGCCAGCCGCGCCGCCAGCGCCGCCGAGGCCAGCCGCGAGGCTTCCCCATCCGCCCGGCTCGTCAGCGCGATCGGCACCCGCACGCCCAGCACGATGCCGCAGCCGGCCGCACCCGCCAGGTAGTCGAGCTGCTTGGCCAGCATGTTGCCGGCTTCCAGGTCGGGTACCAGCAGGATGTCGGCGTCGCCCGCCACCTCGGAGCGGATGCCCTTGATGCGCGCCGCCTCGGCCGAGATCGCGTTGTCGAAGGCGAGCGGGCCGTCGAGCAGGCCGCCGGTGATCTGGCCGCGGTCGGCCATCTTGCACAGCGCGGCGGCGTCCAGCGTCGAGGCCATCTTCGTGCTCACCGTCTCGACCGCCGCCAGGATTGCCACCTTCGGCCGCGCCACGCCCAGCACCCGCGCCAGGTCGATGGCGTTGCTGACGATGTCGGCCTTGTCTTCCAGCGTCGGGGCGATGTTGATGGCCGCGTCGGTGATGAGCAGGGGCTTGGGGTAGGCCGGCACGTCGAAGCGGAAGACATGCGAGATGCGGCGCTTGGTGCGCAGCGCGGGGGTGGCGATGACGGCGTGCATCAGCTCGTCGGTGTGCAGGCTGCCCTTGATGAGCATCTCGACCGTGCCGGCCGCCGCCAGCTCGGCCGCCCGCGCCGCAGCGGCGTGGCTGTGCTCGACCGCCTCGATGCGGACGCCGGTCAGGTCCAGCCCGAGTCCGGCCGCGACCGCCCGGATGCGCGCTTCCGGTCCGATCAGCCACGGCACGATCAGCCCGCGCCGCGCCGCCGCCATCGCGCCCGCGAGCGAGGCCTCGTCACACGGATGCACGACGCCGCAGGGCACCGGCGGCTGTCCGGCCAGGTCCGCCGCCCAGCCGTCGACCCACTCGGCCAGCCGCGCCGCGGGGTCGAACAGGTGCATGGTCGGCAGCGCGGTACGCGGGCGGCTGATCTTCTGCAGCGGTGCGCGCACCATGGCCTCGCCGCTGACGACGACCGCGCCCGCCTGGTTCGTGACCACGCAGTCGAGCGTCAGGCGGTGGCGTTCGTCGTCCCGGGCGGTGACGGTGGCCTGGATGGTCAGCGTGTCGCCGGCCCGCACCGGCAGGTGGAAACGCAGCATCTGTGCTTCGTAGATCGTGCCGGGGCCGGGGAAGTGGGTGCCCAGCAGCGTCGAGATCAGTGCGCCCGCCCACATGCCGTGGGCGATGGTGCCGTGGAAGCGGGTGGCGTTGGCGTACTCGGCGTCGACGTGGGCCGGGTTGACATCGCCCGAGACCAGCGCGAAGGCGAGGATGTCGTCCTGTGTCAGCGTGCGCACGATGCTGGCGCTGGCGCCCAGGGGCAGCTCGTCGTAGGTGCGGTTGGTGATCACGGCGTCGTCGGTGCCGGGGGTGGGGGTGGTCATGCTGAGGTGGTCCATCGAAGGGCGGTGTTCCGGGGGGGCGGTTCAGCGCACGGCGTGGAAGCCGGCGTCCACGTAGATCGTCTGGCCCGTCATGCCGCTGGCGCCCGGGCCGACGAGGAAGGCGGTCAGCGCGCCGATCTCGTCGAGCGTGACCAGCCGGCGCAGCGGTGATTCGGCGGCCGCGGTGGCCATCAGGTCGTCGAAGTCCGCGATGCCGGAGGCGGCGCGGGTCGGCACCGGCCCGGGCGAGACGGCATGGACCCGCACACCCTTGGCGCCGAGCTCGACCGCCAGATAGCGCACGGTCGCCTCCAGCGCCGCCTTCACCGGGCCCATCAGCCCGTAGTGCGGAATGGCTTCTGCGGCGCCGTGGTAGGTCATCGTCACCAGCGCGGAGCCGGCGCCCAGGTGCGGCTCGCACAGCCGGGCGAGGGCCGCCAGCGAGTGGCAGGACACCGTCATCGCCCGCGCAAAGCCGGCGGCGCTGCTGTCGATGACCCGGCCGTGCAGCTCGGCCAGCGGCGCCCAGGCGATGGAGTGGACGACGAAGTCGAGTCCGCCCAGCGTCGCGGCCGCCTGGGTGACCAGCCGCTCCAGATCGCCCTCGACCTCGACGTTGCAGTCGATCAGCGGTGCGCCGAGCGAGTCGGCCAGCGGCTGGACATGGGGGCGTGCCTTCTCGTTGAGGCAGGACAGCACGAGTGCGGCACCCTGCGCGTGCAGGGCCCGGGCGCAGCCCCAGGCGATGCTGTGTTCGTTGGCCACTCCGAGAACCAGGCCACGGCGGCCGGACCGTGCAGGCAAGGCCTCTGTGAGGGAAGTGCGGATCATGTCAGGATTCTCCAGAGCAAGAGCATGCCTGCAGCGTTCGTGATGGCCATGACCGTGTCATGATGCGGTGCAGCATTCTTGATGCAGCGCAAGCCTTGGCCGTGTGGCCTGCAGGCCATGGCGGGTCCGCGTGGTGAACCCTGTTTGCACTGTGACACTCGGCTGACCCACTGATTCCCGGGGTGGGTTGTCATGAGATTGACACACGGCAGTACCACACTGGGGCATGCGTCGGGTTCCGCAGCGGGCGGGCGCCCCCTATTCCGTTTGTTCTCCCGGCATTTCCCTCCATGCACCACATCTTCATCGGACTCGGTGGTACCGGCGTGCGCGTCTGGCAGGCGATGGAGCGTCGCCGCCAGATCGATGCGGCCCTGGCCGCGAACCCGGGACGGGCTCGCCCGCGCGCGGCCTTGGCCGCGCCGGCTGCGCCCGTGCTGCTGATCGACACCGACGCCAGCCTGCACGACGACGACGCTCCCGGCTGGGGCCTGGCCGGGCGCAGCCTGGCGCCCGCGCGGGCGCAGCGCCTGCTGCTGCAGTCGCCGCAGTTCGAGGCCGGCCGCACCGGGATCCTCGCGGCGCTGTCGAACGTCACCCGCCATGTCGGGGAAGCCGACGGTCCGCACACGCTGCACCTGGTCGCGCATCCCGGCGAGCCGGTCGGTGCCGGGCTGCTGATCGGTGTGCTCGATGCCTTGCGGGAGGTGGTGTCGCCGGCCCTGGTCCAGCTGCACCTGACGCTGTCGGAGCAGACGCCCGTGCTGGCCGCGCTGCAGCAGCGCGCCGTGGCCATGCCGCCGGCCTTCGACCGCTGCTGGCTGTCCACGCCGGTCGACGAGCGCGGCATGTGCGAGACCGATGCCGCCCTGCGCCAGGAACGGCAGGCCCAGTGGCTGCTCCACGCCTGGGCCGAAGATGCGCCCGTCGCCGTCGGACCGGCGGCTGTCCCGCGTGGCGAGTTCGCGCTCTGGGGTCTGGCGGAATGGCGCAGCGACCTGGCGGCGGTGCAGCGCCACCTCGGGCACACCCTGCTGCTGCGTTTGCTGGCGCAACTGCGCTTTGACCACTGGCGTCCGGGCCAGGGATATGCCAGCCACCCTGCCGCACTCCGGGCGGTGGCGGGCGAGGTGTTGCCGGAGGATCCGCTGGCCTGGCCGGGCGGGTCGCCCGACGACGCGGCCGACCCGCCGCCGACCCTCGCCGCCGCGCAACAGGAGTGGCAGCGCCTGTCCGCGCACTACCTGCAACTGGTGCAGCACTGCGCACCGGCACAGCGCCGGGAGGAGCTGCGTCGGCTGTTCGCGTTGGGGCTCTCGGAGCGGTTTGGTGGCGCGGGGGTCGCGGTGGCGTTCGAGGTGCCGGCCGCCACCGTGCGCCAGCGCGTGGCGGCCGTGCGGACGCACGTCGAAGCCGGGCTGTGGCAGGACTGGCGGCTCGGCCGCGTGGCCCTGCGCGATGGCATGGCGCGGGTCGCGGCTCTCGTCGAGCAGGTCGGGGTCCGGCAGCGTGACCTCGCCGACCGGCAGGCCCGCGACGACCAGCTGGTGGCGACCCTGCGGCAGCAGACCGATGCCGAGGTGGCGCTGGCGCCCGCATCGGGCCGGTGGTTCGGTCTGCGCGACGGCGCTCTGCGCCCGTACGCGCTGCGACTGCAGGCCTGGGCGCAGGCCTGCACCGCGCAGGCACACACTGCGCTGCTGCGCCGGCAGTGGGCGGCGCTGGGCGAGGAGTTGTCCGACCTCCAGCACATGGTCGGTGCGGTCGATCTGGCCCTGGCCGCGCTGGCGGTCGAGGCGGACCGGACGGCGGCGGCCGCCCTGGCCCCGGCCGTGTCCGGTGATGGCTTCTCGCTGCGCCTCGACACCCGTGAGCGGGTGCGCGCGCTGTGCAAGACCTGGGTGCTGGCCGAGGCGCCGCAGCGGGAATCGGTGGCCTTCCTGCGCGCCGACCTGTTCACGCGGCTGGGTGACGCGGCCGGCTTCCGCCAGCTGGCCCAGCACCTGGGCGAGCGGGCGGGCTGCGCCCGGCTGCTGGCTGCCAGCACCCAGCGGCTGGCGCCGTCGGTGGTCGCGTCGGTCGCGCAGAGCGCCATGCTCGGGCTGGCGCGGGCCTGGCAGGACGACCCGGCCGCCCGGTCCGTGGCGCTGCAGCATCTGCGGTGGCTGGCTGGCGTCGGTGCGTGGTCGGGGGACTCGGTGGGCACGCTGCCCGCCATCACGGACACCCTGCGGCTGCCACTGTCGCTGTTGCCCGCGTCGCCTGCACCGCCCGTGGCCGACGTGGAGGACGCGGCCGACCCCATCGACCCGGCGGAATGGCAGCGGACCGCTGCCGAGGAGCTGCGCGCGTCGCTGCTGGCCCTGCCGATGCCCTGGCCATGGCCATGGCCGTTGCCGGTCAGCACCCTGGACGTCCGCTTCGTGGCCCCGAGCCACCCCGCGGCCAGCAGTCTGGTGTGGCGCCGCCAGATCGTCCCGGTGCCGCTGGCGGCCCTGTGCGGCCTGCTGGCCCCCGAATCCGCCGCAGCGGACGACGCGGCGGACCGCCGCCCCGGTCTGCTGCTGCTGGGCGAGGCGCTGGGGCTGGTGCGCGAGGACCTGGGGGCCGGCGTGGTGCTGGTGCGGCTGGATGGCGACGGGTTCGAGTCCGACCGTGTCGTGCTGGGCGCGCACTGGGACGCCGCCGCGACCGGCATGCCCGAGCCGGTGCGCTGCTGGCTGCAGGAGGACGTGGAGGTCGCGCTGCGCGCGTCCCCGGCCCGCCCGGACCGGCTGCGTGACGTGATGCAGCGCCGCGTGGCCCAGGTGCTGGCTGCCGCGTCGCCCGAGGACGCCGCAGGTCTGCGCCTGCGCTGGTCCGCAGCCCTCCAGACCGCGATGAATCTTCTTCCCGCTTGATGTGCGCTTGATCGCGACAGTGACAGGACCCACCCCATGACTCAGAACCAGACACACGGTGTCTGCACCAACCTCCCCGAGTCCTGCCGGCTCGCCGCCAGTGGCCAGCCGCAGGCGCTCGACGCCAGCGGCGGCCGCTGCAGCGCGTGCGGCGCCACGCTGATGGCGCCCGCTGGCGCGCTGCGGTCCGCGTCGCCGCTGAAGTGGCTGCTGCCGCTGCTGGCACTGCTGCTGACCGGTGCGGCGCTGTGGTGGTGGTTGCAGCGCGCGCCGGCGGCCTCGGTGGCTCCGGCTGTTGCTGCATCCGCTGCGGCGGTGGCCACGGGCCCGGCGTCCGGTCCGTCCGTCCCTGATGGCACAGGTGGCACCACGATCCGCCTGCATGGCTCCAACACGGTCGGTGCCGCCCTGGCGCCGGCCCTGGTCCAGGCGTTCCTGGCCCGCGAGGGTTACACCAGCGTCGAGCGCCAGCCCGGCGCCAACGCCGAGGAGAGTGTCCTGACCGGCCGCCGCGTCGACGGTGCCAGCCTGCGCGTCGAGCTGCAGGCCCACGGCACGGCCACCGCGTTCCAGTCCCTGGCGGCCGACAAGGCCGACATCGGCATGGCCTCGCGTCCCATCAAGGCCGACGAGCTGACGGCCACCCGCCAGCTCGGCGACCTGGCCGCCGAAGGCAGCGAGTACGTGATTGCGCTCGATGGCGTGGCGGTCATCGTCCACCCGAGCAACCCGCTGCAGCGCCTGTCGATCGCGCAGATCCGCGACCTGTTCAGCGGCCGTGTCACCGACTGGGCGGCCGTGGGCGGCCCGGCCGGCCCGGTCACCGTCTACGCCCGCGACGACCAGTCCGGCACCTGGGACACCTTCCGGGCGCTGGTGCTCGACAAGCTGCCGCTGGTCGCTGCCGCCTACCGCCACGAGGACAGCCGCGCCCTCTCGGACGCCGTCGCCGCGGACCCGCAGGCGATCGGTTTCGTCGGGCTGCCCCATGTCCGCCAGGCCAAGACGCTGGCGGTGGCCGACGGCAGTGCCCACGCGCTGCGCCCGAGCCGCTTCACCGTCGCGACCGAGGACTATGCGCTCTCGCGTCGGCTGTACTTCTACGTGTCGCGCCATGCGCCGCCGCTGGTGCGCAAGCTGGCCGATTTCGCCGTCTCCGACGAGGCCCAGAAGATCGCGCAGGCCGAGGGCTACATCGGCCAGATCCCCGAGGCCGACGACGGCGTCGGTGCTGCCCCGGCCGAAGCGCTGCCGGCCGAGTACATCCGGCTGACCCGGGGTGCGCGCCGGCTGGCCGTCAACCTGCGCTTCAAGCCGGGCGTGGACCAGCTCGACAACAAGGCGCTGCGCGACATGGCCCGCATCACGCGCCGGCTGGAAAGCCGTGTCGGCCCGTCGCAGCACCTGATGCTGCTGGGTTTTTCGGACGGGCAGGGCGATCCGTGCGCCAACCTGATGATCTCGGTGCAGCGTGCGCAGTCGGTGGCGCGGGATCTGGCCACTTACGGGATCAAGGCAGCGGCCGTGCAGGGCTACGGCGCGGCTGCACCGGTGGCGACGAACGACACCTCCTCCGGCCGCGAGCGCAACCGCCGCGTCGAGGTCTGGATGAGCGAGCGTGCGGTCGAGCCGGTCGCACCGGCCCGCTGTCGTGAAGTCCGTCTCCACGAATGAACGGCATGGAACGGCGTTCGCGGTTTCCTGGCCGCGTCAGTGGTTCAATCTGGTTTCTCGCAGGGGCCTGGATCGGGGGAGCGGGGGCTTCCGGGGTTGGTGCCGATCGATCGAGACGAGGAGATTCAACAGGATGACGATCCATGGTCAGAGGCCGGGCTGTTCGAGTCCGTGCAGTTCGCCGCACTGTCCGGGCTGGGCCACGGCGTGCGGCCATGACGCCTGGGGCCACTGGGCCGAGCTGGCGGTGGGCCCGGTGTCGCAGCGGCTGCGCTACCTCGCCGCCGGCGTGTTCGACATGGGGGCCCCCATCGGAGAGCCCGGGCGCAGGTCGGATGAGGTGCGCCGCCCGATCGGCATCGATCGGCCGTTCTGGCTGGCGGACACCGCTTGCAGCCAGGCGCTCTGGCAGGAGGTCACGGGCCACCAGCCCAGCTGGTTCCGCGGCGACGATCTGCCTGTGGAGCAGGTGAGCTGGGATGCGGTGACCGTGCGCTTCCTGCCCGAACTCAACCGCCGTGTGCCGGGTCTGAACGCGACGCTGCCGATCGAGGCGCAGTGGGAATATGCCTGCCGCGCCGGGACCGCCACGGCCTACCACTGGGGGGACGGGCCGGTGGCGTCCGACCACGCCCACCACGAGGCCTGCCACCCGCGCCAGACCGTGCCGGTGCGCTCGTTCGAGCCCAATGCCTGGGGGCTGTACCAGATGCATGGCAACGTCATGGAGTGGTGTGCCCAGAGCCAGCGCGTGTGCAGCGAGACCCGCATGGTGCGCGGCGGCGCGTGGAGCAGTCATGCGCGCTGGCTGCGTGCGGCCAGCCGGCTGGAGCGCAACCGATCCTCCGCGCGCAACGACCTGGGATTCCGCCTGGCGGCGCCGGACGTCCGAACACCAATCCTCACCGATTCGGCCGGCGATCCTTCGTAACATCCCGCACCACCACCATCACCCCTCGGGAGACGCCTCCATGTCCAGTCCGATCCGCCTCGTCGCGCCCATGATCGCCTTGCTGGTGGCCGGATGGATCGGCCACGGCATGGGCGCTGCCCGACTGGAGGAGGCCCACGCGAAGCTGCGTGCGCTGGAGGTGTCCGGACAGGCGTCCCTGGCCGCGCAGACCGCGGCCCGCCAGCAACTCGCCGATGCGCTGGCGGCCCAGCAGGCCGAACACGCCGCACGCCTGGCCGCCCAGCACCGGAACTTCGACGAGCAGAAGCGGGAGATGGCCGAAGCCTTCGACGAGGTGCAGGAACGGCTGGTGGCGCTCGGCAGCCAGCGCTCGTCCAGCGATGCGGAGCTCCAGCGGGTGCGCCTGGCGCTGGCCTCTGCCCGGATCGGTCCGGCGCGCGAGGAGCTCAACCGGCGCGAGGCCCGGCTCGTCGCGCTGCAGGGCCAGCTCCGGCGGCTGCAGGCGGGACTGAACTGCCTGCAGTCGCCCGTGCCGGACGATGCCGTGACCCGGCTGAACCGGGTCAGCGCCAACCGCTCGGCTGCCCGCTGAAGGAGGATGACGATGCGCCGTGTGGTCTCGATCCTCGTTCTGCTGGCTGCGGTGGCCCTGGCGGGCTGCGCGACCCCTGCCGCGCAGGGTCCGGGTGCGCGCCGGTGCGAGCCTGCCGCGGCCCTGATGGCGCCCTGCGCCGCGCCCGTCGCGCTCAAGGCGGGTCTGACCTACCGCGAGATGCTGGAGGTGCACCTGGCGGATCGCCAGCAGCTCCAGCGTTGCGCCGCGCAGCAGGACGAGTTGCGCCGGGCGGTGGCCCACTGCAATGCCCGGATCGATGCGCACGACGCCGAGCTGTCGAAGCCGCCGGTCCGCAAGCCCTGAGGGTGGTCTGTCCGCGGTGTGGGACAATCCCGCCGTGGAGCCAGCCAGACCGCCGCTGGTGCTAGTTGCCGAAAGGCCGCACTGGAGGAAGGTCCGGACTGCATGGAGCAGCGTAGGAGGTAACGCCTCTCCGCCGTGAGGCGAGGATCAGAGCAACAGAGACGAGCCGGTTCAGTCCGGGTGAAACGGGCAATCTCTACGCGCAGCAACACCAAATAGGCCCGCATTGAGGCGGCTCGCTGAGCGGGCGGGTAGGTGGCACCGAGCCGTTGCGGCGACGCACGGCCCAGATGAATGGCGGTCACGGCGGGGCAACCCGCCGCACAGAATCCGGCCTATCGGCTGACTCCACACTTTTCAGGACACCGACCGGCCCCGGCCTGTCGCGCCCGGCGCACGGCCGTGTCACGGCGCGCGGCTACAGTGCGCAGATGACTGCCGCGACCCTTGCTGCGCCCGCCATCCGGCGCGACCACCTCGACACCACCGCCGTGTTCAGCCTGCTGCTGTGCTGCTTCCTGTGGGGCCTGAACCAGGTCTCGATCAAGGCGGCGATGCCGGACGTGCCGGTGCTGGTGCAGCTTGCGATCCGCAGCGTCGTGGCGTTCACGCTGCTGCTGGGCTGGATGCGCTGGCGCGGCATCCGCTGGTCGTTCACCGACGGTACCGGGTGGCCGGGCCTGCTGTGCGGGCTGCTCTTCGCGGTCGAGTTCGGGCTGGCATTCACCGGCCTGCAGTACACGACGGCCGCGCGCGGGGTCGTCTTCATCAACACCTCGCCCTTCATCGTCGCGCTCATACTCGCTGTGGCGCACCAGGGCGAGCGGCTCGCGCCGCTGCAGTTCGGCGGGCTGCTGGTCGCGTTCGGCTCGATCGCGCTGGCGTTCGGCGAGGCAGACGCGGGTGCCGGGTGGAAGGGCGATCTGATGATCCTGGGCGCCGCGCTGCTGTGGGGGCTGACGACGGTGACGATCCGGCTGTCGACGCTGCGCAGCGCCGCCTCGGAGGTGACGCTGGCCTACCAGCTCGGCGTGGCGGCCGTGCTCTCGCCGATCGCGGCCGTCGTCAGCGGCTCGGCGTGGCCGGCGCACTGGAGCGGGCTGGCGCTGGGGGCGCTGTTCTACCAGGGCGTCGTGGTGACCTTCGCCAGCTACCTGCTCTGGTTCTGGCTGCTCACGCGCTATCCGGCGACCAAGGTGCAGGCCTTCGTGTTCCTCACGCCGGTGTTCGGCACGCTGTGTGCCGGCTGGCTGCTCGGCGAGGCGATCACGCCGGCGCTGGTGCTGGCGCTGGTGGGGGTGGGCATCGGGCTGGCCATGCTGAACCGGCGCCGCAGTGGCCAGGTCGCCGTGTGAAATTGACTCCGTCGGGCACCAGGTCGGTGCCTGCCTGGGCCTGAAATGCGCAAAATGTGCACCACGGTCTGCTTGCTTCGGCCGTGTCGTCCTGTCCGCTCTTCGCACCCCCACGCATGCGCTCTCTCGAGATCCTTGTTCCCCCGGCATCCGACCGCCTGCACATGATCCTGGACCACCTGCAGGAAGGCCTGCTGGTGCAGGACCGCCGCGGCGCGGTCGAGTTCGTCAACCAGGCGTTCTGCGACCTCTTCCGGCTGTCCCGGTCGCCGGAGTCATTGCGCGGCCTGGCGGCGTCGCAGCTGTTGCCGCTGTTGTCCCCGGCCTACGCCGATCCGCCGGCGGTGGTGGCGCGGCTGACCGCGCTCGTGCGCGCCGGCCAGCCGGTGCAGGGCGAAGAGGTGCCGATGCAGGGCGGGGCGGTCGTGGTGCGCGACTTCATCCCGATCCACATCGCCGGGCAGGTGACGGGGCACCTCTGGGTTCACCGTGACATCACGCAGCAGAGGCAGGCCGAAGTGCAGATGCGGCTGACCGCCCGGCTCTTCGACCGCACGGGCGAGAGCGTGGTGATCACGGACGCCGACCACGTGATCCAGGTGGTGAATGCGGCCTTCGAGCGGGACACGGGCTACACGAGCGGCGAGGTGGTGGGCCGGCGCACGACGCTGCTGGCATCCGGACAGCACGGCGCCTCGTTCTTCGAAGAGATGCACCGCTCGCTGGACAGCCGCGGCTGGTGGCAGGGCGAGATCTGGAACCGCCACCGCGATGGCCAGATGCGCCTGGCCTTCCTGTCGATCAATGCCGTGCCGGACGAGCAGGGCGCCGTGCAGCACTACATCGGCGTCTACAGCGACCCGGGCCGCTACGAGGCCTCGCAGCGCCGCATCGAGTACCTGGCGACCCACGACGACCTGACCGGCCTGCCCAACCGTTTCCTGTTCAATGACCGGGTCCGCCAGGCCATCGGCCGTGCCAGCGAGCGCGGCGAGCAGCTGGCCGTGATGTTCATCGACCTCGACGAGTTCAAGCTGGTCAACGACACGCTCGGGCATGCCGTGGGGGATGAGTTGCTGCAGGCGGTCGCGCAGCGTCTGCGGGACAGCCTGCGCGGCTGCGACACGGTGGCACGTCTGGGGGGCGACGAGTTCGCCGTGCTGATCGAGTACACCAGCCTGTCCGAGGCCGAATCGATGGCCCGCCGGGTGGTCGAGCTGCTCGGGGCACCGTTGGTCATGTCGGACCGCGTGCTCTCTGTCGGGGCCAGCCTGGGGGTCGGCATGTTTCCGGCCAACGGGCGTGACAGCGCGGCGCTGCTGCAGGTGGCCGACGTGGCGATGTACGCCGCCAAGGCCAAGGGCAAACGCACCTACCACTTCTACACGAGCGAGCTGCAGCTGAAGATGGACCAGCAGCTGCAGCTGGAGATGGGCCTGCGCTGGGCCATCGAGCGCGACGAGCTGCGCCTGCTCTACCAGCCGCAAGTCCACCTGGAGACGGGCGAGGTGGTCGGCGTCGAACCGCTGGTGCGCTGGCAGCGCCCGGGCGGCGCCTGGCTGATGCCGGCGGCCTTCATCCCGGTGGCCGAGCGCAATGGGCTGATCGATGGGATCGGCCTGTGGGTGGCGCGCGAGGCGTGTCGCCAGGTGGTGGTGTGGCAGGAAGCGGGCTATGCGGTGCCGCGCATGTCGATCAATGTCTCGGCCGCGCAGTTCCGGCATCCGGGACTGGCCGGCCTGATGGCGCGGCTGCTGGCCGAACACGGGCTGGATCCGTCCCGCTTCGTCATCGAGCTGACCGAGAGCGCGCTGATGGCCGATCCGGAGAGCGCCCACCAGCAGCTGCGCCAGATCCGGCAGGCCGGCCTGCGGGTGTCGATCGACGACTTCGGCACCGGGCACTCGTCGCTGTCCTGCCTGCGGCGCTACCCGCTGGACGAGCTGAAGATCGACCGCAGCTTCATCGCCGATCTCGAGCATTCGACCCGGGATCTGGAGGTGCTGCGCTCGATCCTGACCTTGTCGCGCGCGCTGGAGCTCGACATCGTGGTCGAGGGCGTCGAGACGCGGGGACAGCTGGCGCTGCTGCGCGAACTGGACTGCCAGGTGGCGCAGGGGTTCCTGTTCAGCCGGCCGGTGAGCGCGGAGGCCGCTGTCCGCTGGCTGCCGCGCGTGCCGGCATGTTCAGACGCTGCCTGAGAGCTTGGCCACCAGCAGTTCCGGCTCCTCCCGGGGCGGCTCTGCGGCTTCGGCGTTGCGGGCTTCATGGGGGTGGGCGCGGGCGTGTTCCTCGAACCCGTCCTCGCGGCCTTCGAACCCGTCCCGCCGTGCCCGCATGCTGCCGCGCAGGAAGCGGTTGACGTGGCCGCTGGGCCGCGGCGGCAGGAAGCGCGCGAGTTCCGTGAGCGCCATCTGGTAGACGTCGCGCTTGAACTCGATCACCACGTCCAGCGGCACCCAGTAGTCGTGCCAGCGCCAGGCGTCGAACTCCGGGTGCGTGGAGGCGCGCAGGTTCATGTCGCTGTCGCGGCCGGTGAGCTGCAGCAGGAACCAGATCTGCTTCTGCCCGCGGTAGTGCCCCCGCGCGTCGCGGCGGATGAAATGCTCCGGTACCTCGTACCGCAGCCAGTCTCTTGTGCGCGCGAGGATGCGCACATGTTCAGGAAACAGCCCCACCTCTTCGTGGAGCTCTCGGAACATCGCCTGCTCTGGCGATTCACCATACTTGATGCCACCTTGCGGGAACTGCCAGGAGTGGGTGCGGATGCGTTTGCCCCAGAACACCTGGTTCCGCTGGTTGAGCAGGACGATGCCGACGTTGGGCCGGAAGCCTTCACGGTCAAGCATAATCAGACCCCAATTTTCACGTTGGAATCATTATTGCACTGGGCTTGGTGATCGCAACCCCGCGTATCACCCGACAAGAACAGTGATATCTCCCCAGTCTGTCCCGAGCCTGCTGCCCGCCCCATGAAAGCCTCCCAGTTCTTCATCGCCACCCAGAAAGAAGCCCCCGCCGATGCCGAGGTGGTCAGCCACCAGCTCATGATGCGCGCCGGCATGATCAAGCGCCTGGGCGCCGGGATCTACAACTACATGCCGATGGGCCTGCGCGTGATCCGCAAGGTCGAGGCCATCATCCGCGAGGAGATGGCACGTGCGGGCGCGGTGGAGATGCTGATGCCGGTGGTGCAGCCGGCCGAGCTGTGGCAGGAGACGGGCCGCTTCGACAAGATGGGCCCGGAGCTGATGCGCGTGAAGGACCGGCACGGCCGCGACTTCATCATCCAGCCGACCAGCGAGGAAGTCGTCACCGACGTGGCGCGCCAGGAACTGCGCAGCTACAAGCAGCTGCCGAAAAATTTCTACCACATCCAGACCAAGTTCCGCGACGAGCGCCGGCCGCGCTTCGGCATCATGCGCGGGCGCGAGTTCACGATGAAGGATGCGTACTCCTTCGACCGCAACCCGGCCGCGGCAGCGAAGAGCTACGAGACGATGTTCGCCGCCTACAAGCGCATCTTCGACCGCTTCGGCCTGCAGTACCGCGCCGTGGCGGCCGACACCGGCGCGATCGGCGGCGACCTGTCGCACGAGTTCCAGGTCATCGCCGACACCGGTGAAGACGCGATCGTCTACTGCCCGACCAGCGACTACGCGGCCAACATCGAGCTGGCCGAAGCCGTGGCGCTGTCGAGCGAACGGGGTGCGGCCACGCAGGCGCTGACGAAGACTGCGACGCCGGGCAAGAGCACCTGCGCCGACGTGGCCGTGCTGCTGGACCTGCCGCTGGCGCAGACCGTCAAGTCGCTCGTCATGGCCACGGACGAGGTCAACGACAAGGGTGACATCGTCGGCTCCACCGTCTGGCTGCTGCTGGTGCGCGGCGACCACGACATGAACGAGGTCAAGGTCGGCAAGGTCGAGGGGCTCAAGGGCGGCTTCCGCTTCGCCACGCTCGGCGAGATCGAGGACCACTTCGGCTGCAAGCCCGGCTACCTCGGCCCGATCGGCCTGAAGAAGCCGGTCAAGGTCATCGCCGACCGCACGGTGGCGAACATGGCCGACTTCGTCTGCGGCGCCAACGCGCCCGATTTCCACCTCACGGGCGTGAACTGGGGCCGCGACCTGCCCGAGCCGGACGTCATCGCCGACATCCGCAACGTCGTCGCGGGCGATCCGTCGCCGGACGGGCAGGGCGTGCTGGCGATCCAGCGCGGCATCGAGGTCGGCCATGTGTTCTACCTCGGCACCAAGTATTCGAAGGCCATGAACGCGACCTTCCTCGACGAGACCGGCAAGCCGGCGCACTTCGAGATGGGCTGCTACGGCATCGGCGTGACGCGCATCCTGGGCGCGGCGATCGAGCAGGCGCACGACGCCCGCGGCATCGTCTGGCCGGACGCGATCGCGCCGTTCACGGTGGCGATCTGCCCGATCGGCTACGACCGCTCGGCCGAGGTCAAGGCGGCGGCCGATGCGCTGCACGACGAGTTGCAGGCCGCGGGCCTCGACGTGATCCTCGACGACCGTGGCGAGCGCCCGGGCGCGATGTTCGCGGACTGGGAGCTGATCGGCGTGCCGCACCGCGTGGTGCTGTCCGACCGTGGGCTCAAGGAAGGCCAGCTCGAATACCAGGGCCGCCGCGACGCCGCCGCGACCAAGGTGGCCTCCGGCGAGGTCGCGGCCTTCGTGAAGGCCCGCCTGCAGGCATGACACCGACCCGCCGCACGCTGCTGGCCTGGGCGGGCAGCGTCGGCCTGACGGGCTGGACGCCGCCGGTGCGCGCCGGTGGTCAGGCGGAGGAGCCGCTGGCCGACGCGGTGCGCACGGCGCTGGCGTCGGCGGTGGCGGGCGATGGGGCGCCGCCGCGGCTCGAATTCGCATCGATGGACGCCCGGCTGGTCCACCTGCGCTGGCTCGGCGCGATGAGCCAGCGGCTGGTCAAGCGCAAGCCGGAGTTCGATGTCCGGCGCGAGTTCCTGGAGACCGTCTGGTACGAGAGCCGCCGCGCCGGGCTCGACACCGCGCTGGTGCTCGGGCTGATCGAGGTGGAAAGCGGCTTCCGCAAGTACGCGATCTCCAGCGTCGGCGCGCGCAGCTACATGCAGGTGATGCCCTTCTGGGCGCGTCTGATCGGTGACGGCGACGCCAGCCGGCTGTTCCACATGCAGACCAACCTGCGCTTCGGCTGCGTGATCCTGCGCCACTACCTCGACCGCGAGAAGGGCGACCTGTTCATGGCGCTCGGGCGCTACAACGGCAGCCGCGGGCAGGCGCCGTACCCGAACATGGTCATGGCGGCGCGGCGGCGCTGGGAGTTCAACGAGCCCCCGCTGACCACCGCCTCTGCACGGTGAGGGGCACTCCGCTACACTCGATGACATCATGTCCCGCCGATTGCTGTTCACCCTGTTCGCTGCGCTGCTGCTGCTTTGTGCCGGCTTGTCCGGCATGGCGCGGGCAGCCGTGACGGCAGTGAGCCTGGCGGAGCGGGTCGCGGTCGTCGCCGGGACGGGGGATGCCCACCTGCCCGCCAACCAACAGGCCCCGGCCGACCCCCAGCCCATGGCGGACGCCGACGGCACGGTCGAACTGGCCGATGTGCCGCTGTTGCCCGGCAGCACACCTTCCCTCCCGCTGTTCCTCGGCGAGCACCTGCCGCCACGTCCGGCGCTGCACGCGGGTCACGCCGCGCCCTGTCTCGACGGACTGCTGCGCCCACCCTCCCGGCGCGCCTGAGGTTCCGCCGCGTCCGGATTCCGGGCCGGTGTCTTCCACATGCCCCTTCGGTTCTCTCGTCGAGCCTGCCTTTGCGGCGCTCGGTCCCTGTTTCCTTCCAAGGAGTTTCTGTCATGTCCGATCTTTTCCAGACCCACGGCTTCGGTTCCGTGGCGATGCCCAGCGCCGCCGAGCGCAACCGCGTCCTGCGCAACACCTACTGGCTGCTCGCGCTGTCGATGATCCCTACGGTGCTGGGCGCCTGGATCGGCGTCAGCACCGGCCTGACCCGCCTGATGTCGCCGATGGTCGGCCTCGTCGTGTTCATGGCCGGTGCGTTCGGCTTCATGTTCGCGATCGAGAAGACCAAGAACTCGGCTGCTGGCGTGCCGGTGCTGCTCGCGTTCACGTTCTTCATGGGGCTGATGCTGTCGCGCCTGGTCGGCTCGGTGCTGGGTCTGGCCAACGGTGCCAGCCTGATCATGATGGCCTTCGCCGGCACGGGCACGATCTTCCTGGGCATGGCCACGCTGTCGTCCGTCATCAAGCGCGACCTCGGCTCGATGGGCAAGTTCCTGTTCATCGGCATGGTCATGCTGATGGTGGCGGGCATCGCCAACGTCTTCCTGCAGTCGAGCGCGCTGATGATCACGCTGTCGGTGCTGGCGATCGGCATCTTCTCGGCCTTCATCCTGGTCGACCTCAAGCGCGTGCAGGACGGCGAGGAGACCAACTACATCACCGCGACGCTGAGCGTCTACCTGAGCCTGTACAACGTGTTCCAGTCGCTGCTGTCGCTGCTGGGCATCTTCGGCGGCAGCGACGACTGACGCCCGCAGGACTCAGAGCCCGTCCCAGGCCTTGGGGCGGGCCCGCTGCACGCCGCTGAGCTGCAGCACCCGCTCGACCGTCTCGTCGACCAGCTCGGCGATGGTCTGCGGCCGGTGGTAGAAGGCCGGCAGCGGCGGGAAGACGATGCCGCCCATCTCGGTCACCGCCGTCATGTTGCGCAGGTGGGCGAGGTTGAACGGTGTCTCGCGCACCAGCAGGACCAGGCGGCGCCGCTCCTTGAGCGTCACGTCGGCGGCGCGGGTGAGCAGGTTGTCGCCGAAGCCGTGCGCGATGGCCGCCAGCGTCTTCATCGTGCAGGGCGCCACCACCATCGCGGCGGTGTCGAAGCTGCCGCTGGCGATGCACGCGCCGATCTCGCCGGGGGCGTGGGCGCGGGTGGCCAGGGCTTCGAGCTGGCGGCGGTCGAGGCCGCATTCGTGGTGGACGTTGAGCACGCCGGAGGGCGTCACCACCAGGTGCGTCTCGACGCCCAGGTCGCGCGCACGCTCCAGCAGCCGCACGCCATACGCCGCGCCCGAGGCGCCGGTGATGCCGACGACGAGGCGCTGGGGCGCCTCAGGCACAAGGGCTGTCAAGGGCAAGCGCTCAGGCCGCCGGCTTGACCGACTGCACCAGCTCCTGCAGCTCGCCCGCTTCGTACATCTCCATCATGATGTCCGAGCCACCGACGAACTGGCCGCCGATGTAGAGCTGCGGGATGGTGGGCCAGTTGGCGTAGTCCTTGATACCCTGGCGGATTTCCGGATCTTCCAGCACGTTGACCGTGGTGAGCGGACCGACGCCGCAGGCCTTGAGGATCTGGATCGCCCGGCCGGAGAAGCCGCACTGCGGGAACTGGGCCGTGCCCTTCATGAACAGGACGACGGGGTTGCCCTTGACGAGTTGGTCGATGCGTTGCTGTGTGGACATGGTGCAGAAGGGGTTTGTTCAGTCGGTGGGTGGAAGCGGGGACAACCCCGATTTATACGGCAAAGCGCGTGACCGGGCCGCGCACAGGGCACTTGCCCGTGTTCATGCGGTGGGCCGCATGGCCCCGGTGCAGCGCCAGTGGCCGGCGAGGTCGTCGCGCCGGCCCGTGCTGCGCCAGCCGGCGCCCGCCATCAGCGCGGCCACGGCCGGGCCCTGGTCGTGGCCGTGCTCCAGCAGCAGCCAGCCGTCGGGCTGCAGGTGGGCGGGCGCGTCGGCGATGAGCTGCCGGATCGCGTCCAGCCCGTCGGCCCCGGAGGTCAGCGCCAGCGTCGGCTCGTGGCGCAGCGCGGGCAGGTGCGTGTCGCCCTCGGCGATGTAGGGCGGGTTGCTGACGACCAGGTCGAAGCGCTCCCCCGCCAGCGGCGCGAACCACGCGCCCAGCCGCCAGCGCACCGGCAGGCCGAGCCGCTCGCCATTGCCCTGCGCCACCGCCAGCGCAGCAGCGCTGAGATCGACGGCGCTGACCACGGCGTCCGGCTGCCGGTACCGGATCGCCAGCGCGATCGCGCCGCTGCCTGTGCCCAGATCGACCACGGCCGCGCCAGGCGATCGCGTCGCGAGTACCTCCAGCGCCCAGTCCACCAGCGTCTCGGTGTCCGGCCGCGGGTCGAGCACGTCGGGGGTGACGTGCAGCAGCAGGCCGTGGAACTCGTGTTGCCCGGTCAGGTAGGCCACGGGGACGCCCTCGGCCCGGCGGGCGAGCCAGTCCTGCCAGCGGGCCTGCTGAGCGGCATCGAGCGGCGCATCGTCGTGGGCGAGCAGCCAGGTGCGCGGGCGGTCGAGCAGCGCGCCGAGCAGCACGGTCGCATCGCTGCGCGGCAGGCCGAGCGAGCGTGCGCGGGCGAGCGCCTCGGCGATCTTCATCCTTGTGCTTCCATTTCGGCCAGCAATTCTGCGGCGCGGGCTGCCTTGAGCGCGGCGATCACCTCGTCCAGGTCGCCTTCCATCACCGCGCCGAGCTTGTAGAGCGTCAGGTTGATGCGGTGGTCGGTCAGGCGGCCCTGCGGGAAGTTGTAGGTGCGGATGCGGTCGCTGCGGTCGCCGGAGCCGATCAGGCCCTTGCGGGTGGCGGCGTCCTTGGCCTGGCGCTCCAGCCGGTCCTTGTCGCGCAGCCGTGCGGCGAGCACGGCCAGCGCCTTGGCCTTGTTGCGGTGCTGGCTGCGGTCGTCCTGGCATTCGGCGACGAGGCCGGTCGGCACGTGGGTGACGCGCACCGCCGAGTCGGTCTTGTTGATGTGCTGCCCGCCGGCGCCGCTGGCGCGGTAGGTGTCGATGCGCAGCTCGGCCGGGTTGAGCGTGACCTCCTCGGCTTCATCCGGCTCGGGCAGCACCGCCACCGTGCAGGCGCTGGTGTGGATGCGCCCCTGCGTCTCGGTGGCCGGTACGCGCTGCACGCGGTGGCCGCCGGACTCGAACTTCAGCGCCTCGTAGACCGCCTCGCCCTCGATGCGCACGACGACTTCCTTGTAGCCGCCGAGGTCCGACTCGCTGGCCGACATCAGCTCGGTCTTCCAGCCCTGGCGCTCGGCGTGGCGCAGGTACATGCGCAGCAGGTCGCCCGCGAACAGCGCGGATTCGTCGCCGCCGGTGCCCGCGCGGATTTCGAGGAAGGCGTTGCGGTCGTCGTCGGCGTCGCGGGGGAGCAGGGCGGTCTGCAGCTCGGCGTCGATCGCGGCGATGTCGGACTCGGCCGCGGCGATCTCGTCGCCCGCCATGTCGGCCATCTCGGGGTCGTCGAGCAGCTGCCGGGCATCCGCCAGATCCCGTTCGCGCTGCTGCAGCCGCGTCCAGCGCTCGGTCAGCGCCGAGACGCGGGCGTGTTCGCGGTTCAGCGCGCGCAGGCGGTTGAGGTCGGAGACGACCTGCGGATCGGCCAGCGCGGCGTCGATTTCGGAGCGGCGGACGAGCTGGCGGTCGAGTTGCAGGCGCAGGAACGGGGTCATCGGGGGGCGTTGTCGCCGCGCAGGAAGAGCCGCGTCACCGCCTCGATCATCCGCGCGCGCTGCTGGGGGTCGGCGTTGTGCAGCTCGGCGAGGGCGCCGTGCAGCATCTTCTGGGTCAGGCTGCGCGCCAGGGCTTCGAGCGCGTCGTCGGCGGATGCGCCCTTGGCAATGAGCTTGCGGGCGCGGGCGACCTCGATCTGGCGCCAGTGTTCAGCCTGGGCGTGGACGGCCTGGATCAGCGGCACGGTCGCGCGCTGGTCGAGCCAGTGGACGAAGTTCTGCACGCCGGACTCGATGATCGCCTCGGCCTGCGCGACGGCGGCCTGGCGCTTCTCGCCGGCGGTCTGCACCACGGCGGAGAGGTCGTCCACGGTGTAGAGGTAGACGTCGTCGAGCTGCGCCACCTCGGGCTCAATGTCGCGTGGTACGGCCAGATCGACCATGAAGATCGGGCGGCGGCGGCGGGCCTTCAGCGCGCGCTCGACCGCCCCCAGCCCGATCAGCGGCAGCGCGCTGGCGGTGCAGGAGACGACGGCGTCGAACTCGTGCAGCCGTGCCGGCAGGTCCGACAGGCGCATCACCTCGGCGCCGAACTGGCTGGCCAGCTTCTCGCCGCGCTCCAGCGTGCGGTTGGCGATGGTGATGTGCCTGGGGGCCTTGGCGGCGAAGTGGGTCGCGGCGAGTTCGATCATCTCGCCCGCGCCGACGAAGAGGATGCGGATCTTGCCCAGGTCTTCGAACAGCTGCCCGGCGAGCCGGACGGCGGCGGCGGCCATGCTGATCGAGTGCGCGCCGATCTCGGTGGAGGTGCGCACTTCCTTGGCGACCGAGAACGAGCGCTGGAAGAGCTGGTGCAGCGTGGAGCCCAGGGTGCCGGCCGTGTCGGCCTCGCGCACGGCCTGCTTCATCTGGCCAAGGATCTGCGCCTCGCCAAGCACCATCGAGTCCAGCCCGGAGGCCACCCGGAAGGCGTGGCGCGCGGCCTCCTGGCGCTCCAGGACATGGGTGTGGCGCACCAGTTCGTCCGCGCTGACGTTGCCGTGGGCGGCCAGCCATTCGAGCGTCGGGCGCACCAGCGCGCGGCTGTCGCCGGGGCCGGTGGCGATGTACAGCTCGGTGCGGTTGCAGGTGGACAGCAGCGCGGCTTCAGGCGCGGAGCGGTGCAACCCCTGGCGCAACCCATGCAGGGCGGCCGGAATCTGCTCCAGCGTGAACGCAAAACGACCGCGCAGATCGACCGGCGCGGTGTGGTGGTTCAGGCTGAGGGCAAAGACGCTCATGGCGTGATTGTAAGATTCCGCGCTGGCCAGTGCTTGCCTTGGCGCTCCCGCATTCGCCCCGGAATGGGCGTGGATTGAAACCATGGGTCCACTCGACGCGATCTGGCATTTGTTCAACTTCCTGCTCGCGCCGGTCGGCCTGGGGCTGATCGCGGCGACGCTGTGCAAGCTGGCCTGGTGGCGCCCGTTGCGGGCCGTGCGCTGGCGCCGGCTGGCGCTGCCGGCGGCCGGTGTTGCTGTCTTGATCCAGATCATCTTTCTGGTGTGGCTCGGGCGCGACGGACGCATGTCCACCTACGCCGCCCAGGTGGTCGGCGTGGCGCTGGCGCTGTGGTGGACGGCGTTCGGGCCGCACCGCCGGGGTGCTTCAGCCGGCTGAGGACGCCCCGCTGCAACGCGGGTGGACCTGCCAGGGGTCGCGGTCCTCGCCGCCGAAGGTGCGCAGCAGGAAGTCCCAGAACACCCGCGTGCGCGCCGGCACGTGCTTGCGCGTGGGCATCGTGAGCCACAGGCCGAAGCTCATCGCGTGCCAGCCGGGCAGCACGCGCTCCAGCGCGCCTTCCTGCAGCGCGTCCTCCACCACCAGCGACATCAGCCCCGCGATGCCCAGCCCCGCCAGCGCCGAGGCATAGAGCGTGTCCGTGTGGGCGGTGGTCAGCAGTGGCTGGCGCGGCGGGCTCACGCGCACCGCGGCCCGGCCATCCTCGTGCACGAAGGTGACGTCGCGCTGCACCATCGATGCTGGTGGCAGCAGCAGATGGTGCTGTTCCAGCGCCTTGGGCGTGTCGGGGCGGCCGGCACGGTCGAGGTAGCCCGGCGCGGCGCACAGGATGACCTCGCTGCGTGCCAGCCGGCGGGCGATGAAGTCGCCGTCCGGGGCATCGCGCAGCGCCATCACGGTGAGATCGTGGCGGTCGTCCGGGCCGCTGAACTCGATGGAGGAGGTCAGCGAGAGCGTGACCCGGGGGTACTCGGCGTGGAAGGCCGGCAGGTGCTTGGCGAGCTGGTGCACGGCGAAGGCCGACGGCACCATCACCCGCAGATGCCCTTGCGGCGATTCCGCGACCGATTGCACTTGCGATTCGGCCTCGTCGAGGTCGGCCAGGATCTGGCGCACCCGCTCCAGGTAGCGCTCGCCGACGCTGCTCAGCGCCAGGCTGCGGGTGGTGCGCTGGATGAGGCGCGCACCGAGGTGTTCCTCGAGTTCGGCAATCAGCCGGGTGACGACCGCGGGGGCCAGGTCGAGGGCACGGGCAGCGCCCGCGAAACTCCCCTCGTCGATGACACGGGCAAACACCCGCATCGCGCGCAATTGATCCATGGAAACTCCCTAGACATCGTGGACCACCTGCTCCTGGATCTGCAGGGCGCCGACAGCGACCAGTTCGGCCAGCCAGGTCAGGCCACTGGCGTGCGGTGGTGCGCGCAGTCCGGCCCTGGCCAGGGTGCCAACCACCGGCGGAGTGCCTTCGGTCCAGTGCAGCAGGCCTTCGAGAGCTTGTTGTTGCTCTTCCATCACGTGGTATTTCAACAGAACCTGGGCCGCGTGTCGGGCATGCAGCGGCGGATTGGCCATGAATTTCGACAGACTCCAGCCGCACGAGATCGCCGAGGCGCTGATCGAGGGACATGCTTGTGTTTCGTCAAGGGATCCGCAGGACTGATTCCCACAATCAATGCCACAACAAGGGGGTGACGACATGAAGACCTTGCTGCTGGTCGATGACCAGGTGCTGTTCCGCGAGAGCCTGGCGCTGATGCTGCGCCAGCGCTGGCCGCAGGTGCGGGTGCTCGAAGCCGGCTCGCTGCATGTGGCGCTGCGGCGCTGTGCGGAGGTGGCCGCGATCGACCTGGTCGTGCTGGATCTGGAGTTGCGCGACAGCCGAGGCCTGATGACGCTGGAGCGCCTGCGTGCGGCGCGGCCGGGTCTGGCGGTGGTGGTGGTGTCCGGCACGCTCGACGAGTCGATGGCTGGTGAGGTCCGCCAGCGCGGTGCGCTGGAATTCCTGTCCAAGTCGAGCCGGGCCGATGCGCTGCTGGAGACGCTGCAGCGCGCGCTGCTGGGCCGCGAGTCCGCCGTGCGCCATGAGGAGCGGGTGGACCGATTGTCCGAGCGCCAGCACGAAGTGCTGGGCCTGCTGGTGGCGGGCAAGTCGAACAAGCTGATCTGCCGCGAGCTGGACGTGTCCGAGGCGACGGTGAAGACGCACCTGCAGGCGATCTTCCGCAAGCTCGACGTCAACAGCCGCACCCAGGCGGTGGTGGCCGCGGTGCGGCTGGGATTGCACACCCCGGCGCAGCAGCCGGGTCGGTGAAGACCGGCTGCCGCGGCACCACCAGGCTGAAGCTGCTGCCACGACCCGGCACCGAGCGCAGCGTCAGTGTCGCGTCGAGCAGGGCCGCGCTGCGCCGCGCGATGGCCAGACCCAGCCCAGCGCCGCGCGTCTCCAGGGTGCGGGCTGGACGGCCGAGCCGGACGAACTCGTCGAACAGGTGGCGCTGGCCGGGCCGGTCGATGCCTGGACCGGTGTCGTGCACGACGATGCGCACCGCCGCCGCGCCGCAGGCCCGCACGCCCACCAGCACCCCGCCGCGGTCGGTGTAGCGCACCGCGTTGCCGACCAGGTTGCGCACGATCTGCTCCAGCAGCACCGGGTCGCTGTCCACGACGGCGGCTGTGGGGTGCAGGATCAGCCGCAGACCCTTGTCCCGCGCCAGTTCGTCGCTCAGGCCCACGACGTCCTGCAGCAGCGGCTGCAGTGCCACCGCCTGCCGGCGCACCACCAGTCCGCCGTCGTCCAGCCGTGACAGGTCGAGCAGACCGGAGAGAAGGCGGTTCATCGTTGCGCAGGCCGTGTCCAGCCGCTGTGACAGTGCCTGCAGGGCCGGGCGGTCGTTGCTCTGCACGCTGTCGCGCAGCAGGTTCAGCAGCAGCGTGACTGTGGCCATCGGCTGGCGCAGGTCGTGGCTGGCGGCGGCGAGGAAGCGCGAGCGGGCCTGCAGCGCCTGCTCCAGTGCCCGGGTGCGCTCGGTGACACGGGTTTCCAGGGCGGTGTTGAGCCGGTCCATCTCGTCCATGCCGCGCATCAGGCGCCGCAACTGCGCCACCGAGAACGCCAGCACCAGCACGGGCACCGCCAGCGGCAGCGCGAAGTGGTGCGTGATCGCGAGCTGACCGGTCTGGTAGGCGTAGTCGTGTGCCGCCGCAGCCAGCACCAGCCCCCAGCCAGCGAGTTGCGCCTGGAGCATGCGCCGTGACGGATGGCGCAGCGCGTGTTGCAGCAGCAGCCACAGCGCAGGCAAGCACGTCGCCAGCAGCAGGGGGTAGGCCCAGCGCCGGACCTGCGGCATCGACCCCGTCAGCGCCGCGACCGGGCCGCAGACCATCAGCACACCGACCACCACGCCCAGCATGGGCGCATGGCCGCGCGGCCGGTGTTGCGTGCGGGCCATCGCGAACAGGCCGAGCAAGCCGGCGCCGGCGACCTGCGCCAGGTAGAAGAGCAGATCGGTCCATGCTCCCGGCAGCGGGCTGTCCGTGCTGTAGTAGCTCTGGTTGCGCAGGCAAGCCAGCAGCGTCACCGCGCCGAAGCTGCCCAGCAGCGTCTCGTGTCGGCGGAATACCCACAGCAACAGCATGAACAGCGCAATGCCCGCACCCGCTGCGTTGAGCATCCGTGGCAGTTCGACATGCCAGCGCAGGAACTGGTCGTGGCGTGGCAGCAAGGCCTCCATCGGGCCGATTTCCAGGGCCGACAAGCCGGCCCGTTCACCGGCGTGCACGGCGATGTCCAGCGTGTTCTGTCCGGGATGCAGCGTGTCGCCGGGCAGGACCAGCAGCGCCGGCACCGGGCGGCGTACGCTGTCGGGCCGCAGGCCCAGCGTGTCCGCGACCAGCCGTCCGTTCAGGTGCACCGCATGGCGGTTCGGCACCCGCTCGGCGCGCAGGGCCCAGACCGTGGCGTCACCCGGTGCCGCCGCGAGGGTGACACGGACGGTGTAGCGCCCGGGCTGCCCCACGGCCTGGCCGCGCTGCATCCAGGTGTCGGGCAGTGGCAGGTCGGGGTGTTGCCGGCCGGTGCTGTCGGTGAAGGTGGCTTGCCGGATCTCGATGACCGCTGCGGCGGCGCTCGGACGCGCGGGCGTCGGCAGCAGGCCGAGCACGGCTGGCAGCGCCAGCACCAGCGCCGCAGCCATCACCGCCAGGCGGACGAGTCTGGCCCGGTGCAGGACGGACCGTGCGTTGGCAGCCGGCAGGCCGGGGTTGTTCATGCCGGCCATCGTAGGCCCGGGGCGCTTGTGCGGGCTGTCCATCTGCAGCGGAGCTGATCTGGCGCAGCTGCATGCGGTGGCGGTCCCGGGGATCCGCCGTTTGGTGGACGCCCCCCGGGCGGCGGCTGCGTAACGTTCGATGGCGACGTCCTTGACAGACGTCTGGCCGACCCCGTTCCTGGGCCCTTCCCGACTGCTCGATTGCTCCAAGGGAGTTTCACATGTACACGACGACCAAAACGATGACCCGGTACCCGGCCCATGGTGCCTGGCGACCCCTGACGCTGCTGGCTGCGGCCAGTCTCGTGGCCTGTGGCGGCGGGGGGAGCACTGACAACGGCACCGGCAGCACATCGGCGGCCACGGCGGCCACCATCTCGCTCAACGGCGTGGCATCGAAGGGCCTGGTGGCTGGCGCCCGTGTGACGGCACACCCGGTGCGCAGCGATGGCAGCATCGATGTGGCGACCGTGCTCGGCAGCGCCGACTCCGACGCCAGCGGCCGCTACCAGCTCCGCTTCGACGCCGTCCAGGACCACCCCTACGTGATCCGCGTCGCGGCCCGTGAGGACGGCTCGACCACCCATCTCGACGAAGTGGCCGGTGCGGCCCAGCCCTTGCCGGCAGGCTTCGTGATGCGGGCGCTCTACACGCCGCACCAGTCGGGCGAGGTGTCTGCCACGGCCAGCCTCACGCCCTTCAGCGAGATGGCGGTCTCGGCCGCCGAGCGCGCCAGCGGCGGCGTGACGGCCGCCAACGCCGCGCAAGCCACTGCGGCTGTCACCCAGCTGCTCGGCTTCGATCCGACGCAGACCACGCCCCGCACGGTGGCCGCCGCCGCCAGCGCCGACGAACAGACGCTGGCGGTGCTGCTGACCGCGGTTTCAGCGCTGGCGCACGACGGCGCGCTGGGCTGCACCAGCGCCAGCGATGGCGAGCGCACGCAGTGCATCGTCGACACGCTGGCCCGATCGGCGTCGTCGTCGACGATCCAGCTCAGCGTGCGCACGGGCGCCAGCACGACCGATGTGTCGGCCGCGCTGAAGGCGGCGCTCACCAAGGTCTTGTCCGACGCGACCCTGCGCGGCCCGGTCAGCAGCGCCACCCTGACACCCGTGGTGAGCAACCTGGGGTGCAGCGACGCTGCCTGCACGGTCGCCTCCGCCGCGGGCACGCCGGGCGATCCGGTGGCCACCGCGATCGCCGCGGCCAAGGCACTCTTCGGCCAGATCAAGAGCGACTGGCTCGCGCTGTTCAGCCCGGGCGGGGCCACCTCGCTGGCCGCGGGCGCGGTCAATGTCGAGGCCTACAAGGTCCGCACGGCGATGCAGGGCATCGAGGTGCCGGTCGAGGCGATGGGCAAGGACCTCGGCGCGCTGCTGATGGGCCTCGACCTCTACAGCGACTACAAGGCCGGACGCACGCTGACGGCCACGCGTTCGCGCGGGCCGGTGCCGTCCAACGATGGCCTGGCCGACTACAGCGGCTCCATGTCGGCTGGCTGCACGGTCTACCAGGGCACCAGCGGCTCCACGATGGCCACCAGTGCCGCCGAGGCCGGCTCGGTGGGCTGCTCGGCGCGCTACTACCTGGTCCGCACCACCACCCGGCTGGCCGATGGATCCGTCCAGACCGTCGACCAGCAGTGGCGGCACGGCTTCACGCTCACGCCGCAGGCCGACGGCCGCTACACCTATGCCGCGCGGCCCCGCAAGCGCACGACCACCACGACCTGTCCGGTCACTGGCGCCTGCACCACGACCACCACCGACGACATGCTGCAGACCGAGCTGTCCGAAGGCACCTTCGTGCCGACCTTCGACACGGCGGGCCGGATCTCGGCCTTCACCGTCGAGGGCCGTCTGCCGGGTGCTTTCCGCGCCGACAGCAGCGCGCTGGGCAACCACCACCTCACCTGGTCGATGTCGGGCACGACCGCCTCTGCGCTGGATGGCCTGACCGCCACCAGCGTCAGCCGCACCACCCGCATCACCGGGTCGATGGTGGCGTATTCGGATGCGACGACGCCGCTCGGCACCCTGTCCCTGCGCAGCGGTCAGATCGGTGAATCGGATGCGGTGCCGGTCGGTGCGAACGAGGCAGCGCTGACGCTGGCCGATCTCGATCTGGCCTGGACCACGCCGAGCGCGGAATTCGAGGGCGTCTTCAAGGCCGACGGCATGAGCTTCGATCTGTCGCGCACCGATTACATCCCGACCCGGGTGCAGCTGAGCGGCGCGCTGCGCAGCCTGTCAGGCGGCGTGGCGACGGACGTGATGACCCTGGCGGCGACGGTGACGGCCACTGGCTACGCGGCCTTCGACAGCACGCTGGCCCACAGTGCCGCCAACCACTACACCGGCCAGCTCGCGGTGGTGGGCACGGTCTCGGCGCCGGGTCGGCCGGTGCTGGAGTTCAGCCTCGGGGCCAGCCGTCCGACCTATCTGAGCGAGATCGACACGATGACCTTCCAGTACCGCTCGCTGGTGTCGGGCACGCCCCGTACCGTCCTGTCCGGCAGTGCCACCCGGGGGACGGACGGTGTGACCGCCTTCAGCCTCAACGAGGCGGCGAGCCAGGTGTCGATGCACTGGCGCAGCGGCCTGACCGCCGCGACGGTCCTGTTCGATGGCAGCACGGCCATCGGGACCCTCGACGCGAACAACCGGATGCTGACGTTCAGCGATGGCACGTTCTTGTCGCTGGACCTGGGCCTGTGAGGCGGCGCCGGACCGGTGGTCGCCGGCTGCTGGCCGGTCTGGTCTCCAGCCTGGTGGCCACGGCCACTGGCGCCTCGGCGGCCGACTGGGCGGTGGCGGTGCAGACGGATCGCCACCTCGACGCGTTGGCGCTCGCCCATCTGGGCGACGATGCGGCGTGGTCCCGCCTGAGCCCGCGGCCGGGCCGCAACCTCGGCTACTTCTTCGACGAGCTGCGCCTGACGCGCCGCACGGATGGCGGCTACTGGAGTCTGCTGGCCCGCCAGCGCGCGGTCGCGGTGGTCAGCGAGGGAGCGCTCGATCTCGCGCGCACCGTGGACGCCGGCGGCGATCCGGCGGGCGACCGGCACTGGTCGGTGGCGCTGGACTACCTCGGGTTTTCCGGGGTCGGCGTCGAGTTCGGGCGTCGGCTGGACCTGGGCGGTGGCTGGCAGGGGGATGCCGCCTGCCAGGGCCTGCAGCTGCAGCGGCTGAGCGCACGCCAGGCGCACGGCGAGGCGGCTTACCAGGCGGAGACAGCGTCCTACAGCGCCGAACTGCGCTCGCGCGAGATCGACAGCCGCCTGACCTTTCCGTACCAGTCGGCGGTGGCCGGGCACGGGCTGGGCCTGCTGTGCCGGGCCGGGCTGCAGTGGCAGGGCGGGGCGTGGACGGTGGCCGTCGAGGGGCGCGATGCTGGCGTGCTGTCGTGGAACGGGCTGCCGCAGCAGGACGCGGTCCTGTCCACCGACCAGCAGACGGTGGGCGCCGACGGTTTCGTGACCTACGGGCCGCTGGTCCAGGGCCGCAACACGCAGCCGCGTCTGCGCCGCACGCTGGCGCCCATCTCGACCTGGTCCGTGGGCTGGGCCGGATCGCCGCTGGGGCAGTTGCACGCTGATGTGGTGTGGCTGCCGGGCTGGGGGGCGCTGCCTGGTGCCGGATGGGCGCGCGCGTTCGGCGACTGGCAGCTCGGCCTGGGCTGGCGCGTGCACGAGCACCGCGCCGAGGCCAGCGTGGCCCGTGGCGGCTGGCGGCTGGCGCTGTCCAGCGACAGCCAGTCTGCCGCGCGTTCTGCCGGGTTCCGGCTCGACTGGCACGTGGTTCCGCCCTGAAAGCGCCCGGACCCTGAAGACGCGCCGGCTGTTCATTCCATGCTGTTGAAGGATCTGACCATGAAGACATTGCTGACCATCGCTGCGGCACTGCTGTGCGCGGCCACGGGTGCCCGGGCGGTCCCGGAGAGGCCGACACCTGGGTCGATGAGCGCGGAGGCGCTCGGCGACAAGGGGTTTTCCTATTTCATCGGACTCTCGCAACTGCACAGCCACTACCAGGAGGACGTGCACCTGATGCCGGTCCGCAGCCAGGTCACCGCCGCCAGCCCGCTGCTGGTCACCGGCGCGCTGTACGCGGTCACGCCCGACTGGCTGCTGTCGCTGGACAACGAGACCACCTTCGCTCCGCGCGCCACCACCGAGATCTGGTCGGCCACCGCGCCAGTGGTTGCGGGCGTGACGGTGACCAGCCCCACACTGCAGTCCGATCGTTTCCGCCTGTCGGAATCCCGTACGCGGCTGCTGGTCCACCACCGGTGGCGGGACCAGCTGTTCCTGCTCGGCGGGCCGGAGTTCCACTCGCAGTCGTTCCGGCGCTATGCCTACGAGAGCGGCCCGGACGGGCTGGTGAACATCGTCAGCGGCCAGACCTCGGAGGAGACGGCGGCCGAGGTGGTGCTGGCGCTGGGCGCAGCGATCGAGTCCGAGTCGGTGCGTCGCCAGCGGCAGCACTACAGCCTGCGGGCGCTGGTGGGCCTGCCGGTGTGGCGCCGGGTGGAGAACACCAGCGCCCCGCAGGCCCGCTTCACTGGCATCCGCGGCGTGGACCTCTCGCTGGAGGCGCGCTACAGCCGGGCGGTTCTGGACGATGTCCACCTGGGCGGCTGGGTCAGGCTCAGCCGCTCCGAACGCGCGCGTGACACCGCCGGTGCCAGCCTCGAACTGCCGCGCAGCCGGCTCGACGGGGTCGCTGTCGGGCTTGAACTCCTCTGGAAGCTCTGACCGCCTGCGCGCTCGCTGTCCTTCAGCGGGTGATGTGCAGCGCGCCCCGCAGCGAGTGCGGCATCGCGCTGACGATCGTCACGTCCAGCATCTGTCCCACCAGCCGCGCCGGGTTCGGCCCGCCGGGGAAGTTGACGATGCGGTTGCACTCGGTGCGGCCCATCAGCTCGGTCGGGTCCTTGCGGCTCGGGCCTTCGACCAGGATGCGCTGCACGGTGCCGACGCGGCTGGCGCTGATGCGGCGCACGTTGTCCTCGATCGTCGCCTGCAGGTGCTGCAGGCGCTTCAACTTCACGTCGTCCGGCGTGTCGTCGTGCAGCGCGGCGGCGGGCGTGCCGGGGCGCGGGCTGAAGATGAAGCTGAAGCTCGCATCGAAGCCGATGTCCTCGATCAGCTTCATCGTGCGGGCGTGGTCGTCGTCGGTCTCCCCGGGGAAACCGACGATGAAGTCGGTCGACAGGCTGATGTCCGGGCGCACCGCGCGGATCTTGCGGATCGTGCTCTTGTATTCGAGCACCGTGTAGCCGCGCTTCATGCCCGACAGGATGCGGTCGCTGCCGTGCTGCACGGGCAGGTGCAGGTGGTTCACGAGCTGCGGCACCTTGGCGTAGACATCGACCAGGCGCTGCGTGAACTCGTTCGGATGGCTGGTGGTGTAGCGGATGCGCTCGATGCCGGGGATCTCGGCGACGTACTCGATGAGCATCGCGAAGTCGGCGATCTCGCTGGTGCCGCCCATCTCGCCGCGGTAGGCGTTGACGTTCTGGCCGAGCAGCGTGACCTCCTTGACCCCCTGGTCGGCCAGTCCGGCGACTTCGGTCAGCACCTCCTCGAACGGTCGGCTGAACTCCTCGCCCCGCGTGTAGGGCACGACGCAGTACGAGCAATATTTCGAGCAGCCTTCCATGATCGAGACGAAGGCCGACGCGCCCTCGACCCGCGCCGGCGGCAGGTGGTCGAACTTCTCGATCTCGGGGAAGCTGATGTCCACCTGCTGGCGGCCGATCGCCTTGCGCTGCGCCAGCAACTGAGGCAGGCGGTGCAGCGTCTGCGGGCCGAACACCACGTCCACATACGGTGCGCGCTCGATGATGGCCGCGCCTTCCTGGCTCGCCACGCAGCCACCCACGCCGATCATCACGCCCTTGGCCTTCAGGTGACGCACGCGGCCGAGGTCGCTGAACACCTTCTCCTGCGCCTTCTCGCGCACCGAGCAGGTGTTGAACAGGATCAGGTCGGCCTCTTCCGGGTCGTTGGTCGGCGTGTAGCCCTCGGCGGCGCGCATCACGTCGGACATCTTGTCCGAGTCGTACTCGTTCATCTGGCAGCCGAAGGTGCGGATGTAGACCTTCTTGCCGGCCGGGGCGGGCACGGACGCGGTGTCGCAGGCGGCGGGGGTCTGGAGATCGGTGTCGGTGGACATGGCAGTCGTGGCAGTCAGGGCAGGGGGTTCGGAATATCCGCCGGAATCTGCCTGTGCACGAACGCCCGCCGCAGCCCCGAAGTGACCGGGGCGGCACGTCTCGCCATCGGGCGAGTCGGAGGAGGCGCAGCGCTGCGTGGTGTAGATCCAGGGGCCGCGGCACGGATTTTAGCGGCCGCACCCTGCCCGCGCTGGCGGGCAGGGTTCATGGCGAAGGAGGCTGTTCGGGCTCTTGCAATGGATCAAATTCGTACCAAATCGTGACGAAGAGTAGTAAAAGTGACGGCGGGACTTCATTTGTCCGCGGTTGGTGAACGAATTGCAGGGCCCTTCATGTTCAAATCGGCCCGTCTGCGGGCGTTGAATCCCGTTGCAAAGTATCGATTTTCTGACGTGCCTAGGGGAATATGCCGGTTGTGCCGGGCGCAAAGGAACCAGTTTTCGTCGCCTGATGGACCCCCTGTTCGCGGGGGTCCAGACGGCCGCTGGCGCCGGGTGCCGCGGGCAGGTGGTTACCATCAATCGAACCAAAGTGCGTCGTTCCGTTTGCGCAGCCTGTTGATCCGAACCTCGCAGTCCTGGATGAAGTCGCCCACATGAACTGGTTGAACTGGTCAAACAACGCTCGGCCACGGGCATGGCGGGAGCGCGGCACCAGGCCATCTGACCGTACGGAACGGGAGAGGCATCCCGTGCAGGCGCGCATCGACGGGCACCACCATGGTGCGATCGAGATCTCGATCGAGATCGAGAAGAGCGTGGTGGTCGCAGGCCATCTCGTCCAACACAAGACCGCGGGTGCAATTCAATGAACGGTGTTCAGTCGGTGACCGGGGGGACGGACCCCATGTTCATGTTTGTCCGTGCAGGGCGTCTGGATTGCCCGTCCAGCACGGATGTGCACGACGCATGGCGCCATTTCTCGATGCAGATCGCACGGGATCCGCTCGATCTCGAGGCCCATGCGCGCAGGGTGCTGCTGGCCAGCCGTCCGCCGTTGACCGACCGCGCCTTCGGGGCGCTGGTGGACCTGTTCCTGGCGCTGGGCCACCGCGGTCGGGCACTGCGCCGGCAGTTGCTGGAGCAGGCCGATCCCTGGCTCGATCCGGACGACGCGCATTTTCTGCGCACCCATCTCGATACCGAACTTCCGCGCGGCGCGCAACTGCCGACACAGCGCTGGTCGGTGCTCGACACTGCGGTTCTGGGCTCGCTGAACATGGTGGGATTGCAGCGCCGCGAGGTCGCGCAGGAGACGCCTTTCCAGCAAGCCATGTCGTTACTTGAGTATGGAGATCTGACGGGCGCGCGTGGCATGCTTGAGGCCGCGCTGCTGGACGAACCCGACAACGAAGAGGTCAACCGCGAGCTGCTGGCCATCTACCAGCACAGTCGGGACGACTCAGGCAAGGCCGAGATGGCCGACAAGCTTGTGGCCCGCCACGGCGCACTGCCTTCGGGGTGGGCGTGAGACGCCTTGGCGCGTCCCGCACCGACATCCCAGCCGATCGAACTTTGACCTTGAGCCTGTAGTCAGTGGAAGCCACCAAGCTGCAAACCCGATTGAAGGTAGTCCTTCTGTCTCTGCCCCCACGCACCCAGGCGGTGCTGGACTTCTTTTTTTCGAGTACCGGGCGCAGCAGCTTCGCGCCCGCGGGAGAAGAAGTGGCCGACGTGGCCATCTTCGACTTCGACACCCTCGAGTCGCGCCAGCACTGGGAGTCCTGGCATGCCCGCTGCGGCGGTCCGGGCATCGCCCTGTCGACCCAGTTCCAGAACGTCGCCTCCGCGATCTGGGTCCAGAAACCCGTGACGCCAGCTGCTCTGCTCGCTGCTGCCGTGGAGTTGCGCACGCTGCGCGGGAACAAGGCGCCGGTCGCTGTCGATTCGCCGCCTTCGGTGCCCGCGCCTGTGCGAGAGCCGGCGCTGGCACCGGCGCCGGTTGCGGCCGCGGTCCTTGCGCCGGCGCCAGCATCGAGCGACGCGGGGCCATCGAGCTCGACCGGGACCCCGACACCGGCTTCCGCGCCGGCCTCCCGTCCAGTGGCCACGGCGCCTGCGTCGATGGCCCCCGTCGCTCGGCCAGCGGCGGCGCGTTCGGTGGCCTCGCCGTCGCCGTCCTCGACTGGCGGTGGCCTGGGGGGGCTGATTCGCCGGTTCTTCGGCAAGGCGGAATCTGCGCCGGCACCGGTGCCTGCACCCGTGCGGGTGGCTGCCCCGCCTGTGCAGGTCGCTGTGCCAGCACCGCCCGAGCCCGAGGCTGTCGCTGAACCGGTCGCCCCTGCGGCGACACCGGCCGTGCAGCCGTTGGAGGAGGCCGTTTCGGTCTCTGCCCCCCCGCCGACATCCGAGCCCCCCAGGGCTTCGCCAGATCCTGTCCCCGTGCCGGTGGATTCCGTTCCGCCTCCGGTGGCGGTGGTGCCGGCGCAGGAGGAGCCTCCGGCCGTGTCGGCCCCGGTGCATGACGCCAACGGCCATCGCCATCCCCGGCCCGAAGAGCTGGTCGACGAGGCCCGCTACTGCGGCACACGGGCCGATGTGGCCGAGGCTGCGCAACTGGCGGACGCCAGCCTGCGCTATGACCCGGCCCAGCACCTGGTGGGCGTGCTCAAGGACGCCTACCTCGTCAGCTGCAAGTGGCAGGTGCCGGCCCATCTGGACAGTCCGGCCGGCCGCATCACGGTCGACGGCACGACCAACCTGATCTACTGCGAGTTCACGGCCGAGCAACTGGCCGGCCTGGTGAACCAGCCCCTCGAAACGCGACCCAAGACCCGTGCATTCAGCCGACAGGAGTTCGCCGATCTGCAGGGAATGCTCCAGCAGAAAGCCCTCGTGCAGCGACTGGACCACGTGCTGTGGCAGACCGCACTGGAAACGTCGGTGGGGCGCCTGCCCGTCGGGATGGATCCGGCCGCCCCGATCTACCTGAAGCAGTGGCCTAATCTGACCCGGCTGCACCGCACGCCGCACGCGCTGCGCATTGCGGCACTGTGGACCACCAAGGGCGCCGGGCTGCTGGAGACGGCCCAGACGCTCAAGATCGCCCAGCGGCACGTGATCGCGTTCTACAACGCGGCACTGGCGCTGGACCTGATCACCGAGGATGGCGCGCAGGTCCGCAGGGCACAGCGCAAGACCAAGAATAATCGTGGTCTTCTGACCCGCCTGTTCGGCTGGCTGAACAAATAAGCAACATGGCCCAAACCGATCACAAAATCATCTTCACCGGACCCGTCGGTGCAGGCAAGACCACCGCCATCGCCTCGATCAGCGACATCGAGCCGATCCGTACCGACGAACACGCGTCGGACATGACCCAGAAGCGCAAGTCCGCGACCACCGTCGCCATGGACTACGGAATGATCCGTCTTGGCCCCAAGGAGAAGGTCCACCTGTACGGCACGCCCGGCCAGGAGCGCTTCGACTTCATGTGGGACATCCTGACCAAGGGCGGCATCGGTCTGGTGCTGCTGCTGGACAACACGCGCCCGACGCCGTTCGAAGACATGCGCTTCTACATCAAGGCGTTCAAGGAATTCATCGACGGCACCCGGCTCGTGATCGGCGTGACCCAGATGGATGCCCGCCGCACGCCCACCATCGACGAGTACGTGCGCCAGTTGTCCGAGCTGGACGTGTCCGCCCCCATCTTCGAGGTGGATGCCCGGCAGCGCACCGACGTCTCGACGCTGATCGAGGCGCTGCTGCTGCAGATCGACCCGACCCTCTGACCCGGGAACCACCGCGCCCTCCATGGACCATTACACGCTCACTGGCGAGTTCTACCTCCACCCGACGCCGGCGGGTGCCTACTACGCCGCCAGTCGGCCCACCCGCGACCCGGCGCGGCTGTTCCTGCAGCGGCTGCTGCGCGAATCCGAGACGCCGCGCCTGACCGCCGATCTGGTGCAGGACTGGATGTCGATGAGCCAGCAGGACGCGCTGGAGTTCATCTACCGCCTGCAGTCTTCCGGCTTCGTGCAGGGCCTGCCGATGCACGTGGAGGTGCCGCCGGACTCGATCGAGGCGATGCTGCCGCCGCTGCTGACCCAGCTCTCCGACGAAGGCAAGGCCATCCTGGCCGACAAGCGCGGTCTCTACCTGGGCACCGCCGGCTTCGCGCACGAGACGGCCGAAGAGCTCGCCGCACTGGGCGGCGATCTGGCCAGTGTCCACGAGCGCCATTCCCGGCTGCTGCATGGCAACATGCGCCTGCGCAGCGATGGCTGGGGCATGGTCAATGCCGCCGGCTATTGCGAAGTCGGCTTCTGGCCGCTGTACTTTGGCAACGACTATTTCATCCTGATCGTCAACGGGATGCCGCGTTTCAACCAGGAAGCCTTCACCACGCTGGTGTGGACCCTGGGTGTGCGCTACGGCAGCACGGCCTTCTGAGGCGGGTCTGCTGCCGGGCGCCGACTGTCGCCCCTGTTCCCTTCCCTCCCGATCTCCATTTCTCTCTCGAAGGAATTGCCACATGCGTGAAGACCTGCTGAACTCGATCCTGAGCGAACTCAACGGATCCACCGCCGACATCGAAGCATCGGCCGTGCTGTCCACCGACGGCCTGATGATGGCCTCCATGCTGCCCGCAGGCATGGACGAGGACCGCGTGGGTGCCATGAGCGCGGCCATGCTGTCGCTGGGCGACCGCACGTCGCGCGAGCTGGCCCGGGGCGAGCTGGAGCAGGTGCTGGTCAAGGGCGCCAAAGGCTATGTGCTGATGACCTACGCCGGCCGCGACTCGGTGCTGACGGCGCTGTGCAAGCCGAATTCGCGTCTGGGCCTGATCTTTCTCGACGTCAAGCGCGCAGCCGATGCCATCAGCAAGGTCATCTGATCGGTCGATCGAGGTCGAGGGGAAGCAATGATGACCGATATGAATGAGGCCGATCTGGTGCCGTCGACAACGTTGCGCGAACTGAGGCTCGGCTACTTCGATGGACGGACCCGGCGTGTGCTGGTGGTCGACGAGGAAGTCCCTTATCCGGACGGCAAGCTGATCGTCTCGCGCACGGACCCCGACGGAATCATCACGCACGCCAACCAGGCCTTCGTGGACATGTCAGGCTACGAGCGCGACGAGCTGATCGGCGAGAACCACTGCATCCTGCGCCACCCGGACATGCCCGCAGCGGCGTTCCGTGATCTGTGGGACACCGTCAGCCGTGGCAGCAAGTGGCAGGGCTATGTGAAGAACCTGCGCAAGGATGGCGCCCACTACTGGGTCTTCGCCACGGCGATCCCGAATGTGCGCGATGGCCGTGTCGTGGGGTATACCTCGGTGCGCCGCAAGCCGTCGCGTGCCAAGGTCAACGAATACACTGCGCTGTATGCGCAGATGCGTGCAGAGGAGCTGAAGTGACCCTGGAACTGACCGTCAGCCCCGACTTCTCGCCCGAGCACATCGCCGGCTGGTATGTCTTCAACACCTGGCTGCAGCGCAAGCTCGGCGTGCGCATCCACCTGGAGCTGTACGAGGACTTCTCGGCCCAGCGCCAGGCGATTGCCGCCGACAAGGTGGACCTGATCTACGCCAATCCCTACGACGCTGCCATGCTGGTGCGCGAGAAGGGTTTCGTGGCCATTGCCGCACCGCAGGGCAAGGCCGACGAGGTGGTGATCGCCGTGCCCGTGGACTCGCCCGCGCAGTCGGTCGAGGACCTGCAGCCGGGCCTGCGTCTGGCCGTGACCCGCGACCCGGACGTCAACCTGATCGGCATGATCCTGCTGGAGGCGGCCGACCTGACCCGTGACAACACGCAGACGCAGCAGGTCTCGACCTATGTCGTGCTGGCCAGGACCTTGCTTCAGGGCAAAGCCGATTGCGGGTTCTTCCTCAAGGAGGCGTTCGATGACCTGAGCGCCCCGATCCGCCGGCAGCTGCGCCCGGTGATGACCAGCCAGATCAGTCTGGTGCACCACGTGCTGCTGGTCGGGCCGCGTTGTGCCGAACTGCGCGAGACCCTGCAGACGCTGGTGCTGGGCATGGCCGAGCCGGGTTCGGACGGTCGGGCGACGCTGCAGGCCCTGGGTCTGAGTGGCTGGGACAGGCAGGATCAGGAAGACACCGAATTCATGATCGACCTGATGGACACCTTGATGGTGTGAACACGGACATGTTGCCACCTTCCCTGAAGCGTCATCTCCTCTTTCTTGCGCTGGCCCTGACGGTCGGCCCGGTCCTGGCCCAGACAGCGGCTGTGGGCGTGGGTGCGTCTGCGTCTGCGTCCGAGCAGCGCACTACGGTGGAGCAGGACAATCTCTGGGACATTGCCGGGCAGCTCGCCCCGGCCTTGGGTGCAACCCGGCAGCAGGTCATGGTGGCCGTGCTGCGCCGCAATCCGGACGCTTTCGTCAAGGGCAACCTCCACCGGCTGCGTCGGGGTGTACCGCTGGTGCTGCCCCGCCGCGACGAGGTGCTGGCCAAGGACCGGGGCGAGGCGACCGCACTGGTGGCCGAACATCTGAAGATGATGCGCAGTGGGCAGGTGCTGGCGCTGACGCCGGTCCCGACCGCCGCGCCGGTACCTGCGTCAGCGCCTGCTGCACCGCTGCCTCAGGCCGACGCACCAGCCTCTGTGGCGGCGCCACCGGTTGTTCTCAAGCCCCGGGTGCCGGAACCTGCGCCAGCCCCGGCCTTCGCATCGGCATCGGCATCGGCATCGGCATCGGCATCGGCATCGGGACCGGCACCGGCACCGGCACCGGCACCGGTGGCTTCTGCGCCGACCGGTCGTGCATCGGACGCGGCCAGCGCCGTGGCAACCGGCGGTGGTGCCTCGGTGTCGCGGGTGCTGCCTTGGCTGCTGGTGCTGGGTGCTCTGGCGGGCGTTGGGATCCTGTGGCGCCGCCGGCGCGCAGGGTTCCGGCCCGATGCGCAACCGCAGGACGACTCCAATTCCCTGAGCGCTGCCCGCACCGGGGGGCCGCGCGTGTTCGACATCTCGAACGCCGCGGCCGAGATGGCCCGTTCGGTGGAGACCTCGCAGGCTTCCACCGCGCTCGTGCACAGCGAGGCCGCTCCGGACGACGGGGTGGATGTGTCCCTGCTCACCGAGCAGGCCGCCCTCAAGCTCGAGATCGCCCGTGCCAGCCTCGAAGTGGGGCGCGCGGATGACGCCCGTGCGCTGCTGCTGGCGGTGGTGCGCGAGGGATCGGGGCGCCATTCGGCGGAAGCCACCGAAATCCTGGCGCGCATGGGCTGACGTCCGCGGCAGCGCGACTCCGGCCAGCTCAGATCAGTTTTCTTGGCGAGAACTGCCGGGCCTGCGGCATCTGGTCGGCGGCGCGCACGGCCCGGGTGAGCACCTGGTCGGCGTCCACCGGCCCCAGTGCCTCGCACATCGCCACGTAGAACTGGTGCACCACCTGCGACAGCTCCGCAGGCGTTCCTTCGATCACCCAGGCGGCCTGCCGTGGTTGTGCCCAGGCATCGCGCACCTGCTTGCGCACGGGCTGCGACAGCCCGCCCTGATCGAGCTGTTCGAGAACGCCGCTGCACAGCTCCGACAGCGCACTGGCGTGGAAGCGCAGCACCTCTGCCAGCGCGGTACGCAGCAACTCGGCACAGACCGCCCGGTCTGGTGAGGCGGCTGCGATCAACGCCGGCGCCGCCGCCTGCATGGCCGCGGCCACAGGCTCCAGTGAGGCGACCGATACCACAGGCGGCGCCACAGGTGCTGGTGCGGACGCGGCCGCCGGTGTCGGCGCCGCGTCGATCTGCATCAGCGGCCACGGGTCCATCGGCAGTTCGCTCTCGGGGCGTTTCAGGGCCTTGTAATAGGCCTCGTAGAGCTTCTTGCGGCTGGCCGCGTCGATGTTGTGGCGCACGGCCACCTGATCGATGTAGCCGATGATGTCCGACACCGAGTCTCCGCGCATGGACTGGTGTTGCAGCCGCAGTGCATCGATCAGGGCATTTTCCTCCAGCAGCGGCGACAGCACCGCGTAGGCGGCACGGCGCCGCAGTGACAGGGCTTGGATGGACATCGGCTCAGGTTTCCTTGTGCATCTGGCCCGGCGAGTCCTGGAACTCGGGGTAGCCGATCTCGTGGTGCTCGGTGTAGTCGAGTCCGCGCTGCTCGTTCAGGGTGGGCGCGCGCAGGCCGATCAGCTTGTCGACCAGCTTGAAGCAGGCGTATGCCATCGGGAAGGCCCAGGCGAAGGCGGCGATGGCGCCCAGCGCCTGCACCATCAGGCGGCTGCCGTTGAACATGTCGCCCTCGAAGAACAGGCCGGCGGCGAGCAGGCCCCAGGTGCCGCCCACGCCGTGCACCGCGATGGCGTCCACGGTGTCATCGATGCGGCGCGCGCGCAGGGCTTCCGCGCCCCAGGTCGCCAGTGCACCGGCGATCAGGCCGGTGACCATCGCGGTGAGCGGGTTCATCGTGGCCGCGCCGGCCGTCAGCGCGACCAGCCCGGCCAGACTGCCGTTGACCGTGGCGCTCATGAGCACCGGTCGGCCGGTGAGGCGCATGAAGGCCAGCGCGCCGATGCCGCCAGCGCAGCCGCCGAGGTAGGTGTTGAGCAGCACGGTGCCCATCTGGCCGCTCTCGACGCCAGAGATCGAGCCGCCGTTGAAACCGAACCAGCCCAGCCACAGGATGAAGCCGCCGAGCGCCACCATCGGCAGATTGTGGCCGGGGATGTCACGCACCTCGCCGTTCTTGCCGAAACGGCCCAGGCGCGGGCCGAGGGCCAGCAGGCCGGCCAGTGCGCACCATGCACCCACCGAGTGCACGGCACCGTCGCCGGCGAGGTCGATGAAGCCCATCTGCCTGAGCCAGCCGCCCGTGTTCCAGGCCCAGTGCGCATAGGTCGGGTAGATCACCAGCCCCATCAGCGCGGCAAAGGCCAGATAGGCGCTGTAGCGCATGCGTTCGGCCACGGCACCAGAGACGATGGTCACCGCGGTCGTGGCGAACATCATCTGGTAGAGCAGACCGACCGCGTCGGTCGCGCCGAGTTTCTGTGGCGCGAAACTGCCGCCGCCGATCAGGCCCTCGACGGACGGGCCGAAGGCCAGGCCGTAGCCGACCGCCCAGAAGATCACCCCGATGAAGCAGGTGCCGAGGTAGATCTTCATGATCACGTTGATCGAGTTCTTGGCGCGCGAGAGCCCGCCCTCGACCAGCGCAAAGCCGGCCTGCATGAAAAACACGAGGGCGGTGCAGATGCCCACCCAGACAAGATTGATCAGTTCATTCATGGAAAACAGACGCCCCGCAGATTTGAGTACACCGGCAACGCAAGTGCAATGCCAGCCCCATTTGATCTGATGCAAATAAATTCGAAAAAATCGTGGCGCCGGCGTGGTACCGGCGCGCACAGTTCTGAACGAGCGGACTGTATTGCATTGGTGTGCACCAATGCAATGCGCCAATGCGCGCGCGACAGACAAGAATCCAGCGGCTGCCGTGATCCAGGGGCTGCCGTGCTGGATCAGGCCGGAAATACCCCGGTCGACAGGTAGCGGTCGCCCCGGTCGCAGGCGATGAAGGCGATGGTCGCGTTGCGCACCTGCTGCGACAGGTGCAGTGCGGCCCAGCAGGCGCCCGCGGCGGAGATGCCGGCGAACAGCCCTTCCTCGCGGGCCATGCGGCGTGCCATGTCCTCGGCATCGGCCTGGCTGACGAGTACCAGTTCGTCCACGTGGCGCGATTCGTAGATCTTCGGCAGGTAGGCTTCGGGCCATTTGCGGATGCCGGGAATGCGCGAGCCCTCGGACGGCTGTGCGCCGATGATGCGCACCGCCGGGTTCTGCTCCTTGAGGTAGCGCGAGGTGCCGGTGATGGTGCCGGTAGTGCCCATGGCGCTGACGAAGTGGGTGATCTGACCGCCGGTGTCGGCCCAGAGTTCGGGGCCGGTGGTCTCGTAGTGGACGCGCGGGTTGTCGAGGTTGGCGAACTGGTCGAGCACGTGGCCCTTGCCGTCGCGCTGCATCTGCTCGGCCAGGTCGCGGGCGTATTCCATGCCTCCGGCCTTCGGCGTCAGGATCAGCTCGGCGCCGAAGGCCTTCATGGTCTGGGCGCGCTCGATCGACAGGTCCTCCGGCATGATCAGCACCATCCGGTAGCCGCGCACCGCGGAGGCCATGGCCAGCGCGATGCCGGTGTTGCCTGAAGTGGCCTCGATCAGCGTGTCGCCGGGCCGGATCTCGCCGCGCTCCTCGGCGCGGCGGATCATGCTGATGGCGGGGCGGTCTTTCACCGAGCCGGCCGGGTTGTTGCCTTCGAGCTTGGCCAGGAGGACGTTGCCGCGTTCGGCGGCGTCTGCGCCGGGCAGGCGCTGCAGGCGCACCAGCGGGGTGCGGCCGATCACGTCTTCGATGGTCTGGTAGGCGGGCATGGGATCTGGTCTCCGGAGGTGGCGCAGCACCGATGCGGCACATTTTGGCAGCAAGACGCGCAGCGCGCTGCGCAGGGCGGGGGGGGCGGTTCGTCGTGCCATAATCGAGGCTTCGCGCACCACGCAGCGCGACACCCACCTGCCGGAGTGGCGAAATCGGTAGACGCAGCGGATTCAAAATCCGCCGCCCTCAACAGGCGTGCCGGTTCGAGTCCGGCCTCCGGCACCAGTGATCAGGCTCACCGCTCTCCCTCTTCAGAGAGTCTTTCCATGCCCCAGCTCCCCCCCGTCACCAAAGCCCTGATGCTGATCTGCACGGTGGTGTACTGCCTGCAGATGCTTGCGGGGTACTGGGTCGAAGTGCTGTTTGCGCTGTGGCCGCTGGGCAGCGAACCGTTCATGCCGTGGCAGCTGATCACCTATGCCTTTCTGCACGGCAGCATGGGGCACCTCTTCTTCAACATGCTCGGCCTGTGGATGTTCGGTGCCGAGCTGGAGTCGGTCTGGGGTCGCCACCGTTACCTGCAGTTCCTGGGGGCCAGTGCCCTGGCTGGCGGGGCGATCCAGCTGGTGGTGGTGAGCCTGGGTGCCACGGGCGGTGGTCCGACGCTCGGTGCGTCCGGGGCGCTCTACGGGCTGCTGATGGCCTTCGGGATGATGTTTCCGGACCGCACGATCATGCCGCTGTTCCCGCCCATCCCGATGAAGGCCAAGGTCTTCGTGCTGGTGTTCGGCGGCATGGAGCTGCTGTTCGGTCTGGCGGGCGGGGGGGGCGTGGCGCACTTCGCGCACCTCGGCGGCATGCTGGGTGGCTGGCTCATGCTGCGCTTCTGGCGCGGCCTGCCGCCGTTTCCGCCGAAGCGCCGCCGCCGCTGATCTGCCGCCGCCTCAGGCCAGCAGGCCGGTCGTGACATCCGGGTAGCGCAAGGCGACCCGCAACTCCCGCTTCATCCGCTGGTTGTCCAGCCGGCGCGATTCGCTCATGAAGCTCAGCAGCATCGGGCTGAGCTGCGTGCGCGCCTCCTCGCGCGAGATGCGTCGCGGCGGAGGCATTCCGCACAGCCGGGCGGCCAGATCGAAATAATCCCCCATCTTCAGTTCGGTGTCGTCGCAGGCGTGCCAGATGCGCTGCGACCGTCCGCGCAGCAGCGCCGCCATGCACAGGCGCGCCAGATCGTCGGCGTGGATGTGGTTGGTGTAGACATCGTCCTCCGTGCGCAGCACGGGGGTGCCGCGCGCCAGCCGTTCGCGCGGATGGCCGCCAGGCCGGTCGCCGGCATAGATGCCGGGGATGCGCAGGATCGACGCTTGCACGCCGTGGCCGACCGCCCATTGGCGGATGGACGATTCGGCGGCGACCCGGCGCCGGGCGCGGGCGTTGACCGGAGCGACGGGGCGGGTCTCGTCGAAGCGGGCACCGCCAGTGTCGCCATAGACGCCGGTGGTGCTGCCGTAGACCAGGCGCCGGCAGACACCGTGCCGGCCGAGCGCCTGCAGGAGGTGCCGGGTGCGGGGGTCCGTGTCGCCGCTGCCGGGTGGCGGCGCCAGATGCAGCACGCGCGGAGCGAGGGCGCCCAGGCGGCGCAGCGATGCCGGTGTATCCAGGTTGCCGATCAGCGGCGTGATGCCCTGTGTGCGCAGGGGGGCTGCGCGCTCCGGCTGCGAGGTCAGTGCGCGCACGTTCCAGCCTCGGCCGAGGGCCTTGGCGACGCGCTGGCCGACGTCGCCGCAGCCGATGATCAGCAGGCGCGGCCGGCGCATGCGGCGCAAGGGCCTTGGCGCTGCGGAGCGGGCGGCGCGCAGGCGGGTGGGGTGGTGCATGGCTCGGGTTCTTTCGGATCGGTGCGGCACAATCTCGTCCGCGGCAAGATGGCCGCGGACATCGCCAGGACGGCCCAGAGGATACGAGCAATGACTTTCACGGTGACAGTGCAGCCCGCGGGCCGCAGCTTCGAGGTGGCGCGCGACGAGGCGATGCTGCCGGCGGCGATCCGCCAGGGCATCGGCTTGCCCTACGGCTGCAAGGACGGTGCCTGCGGATCGTGCAAGAGCCGGCTGCTCGAAGGGCGCGTGCTCCACGGCGCGCACCAGCTCAAGGCGCTCAGCGAGGCCGAGGAGGCCGCTGGCCTGGTCCTCACCTGCTGCGCCACGCCGCAGACGGACTGCGTGATCGAGGCGCGGCAGGTGACCTCGGTCGGGCAGTTCCCGGTGCTGAAGATGCCGGTGCGGGTCACGACGATCGAGCGCCGTGCGCCGGACGTGGCCGTGCTGACGCTGCAGCTGCCGGGCAACCAGGTGTTCCAGTACCACGCGGGCCAGTACATCGAGTTCATCCTGCGCGACGGCGCCCGGCGCAGCTACTCGATGGCGCGTGCGCCCGAGGCGGCGCAGGGACAGATGGAACTCCACATCCGCCACATGCCCGGCGGGCGCTTCACGGACCATGTGTTCGGGGCGATGAAGGAGCGCGAGATCCTGCGTGTGGAGGGGCCGTTCGGCAGCTTCTTCCTGCGCGAGGACAGCGAGAAGCCGGTGGTGCTGCTGGCGTCCGGCACGGGCTTTGCGCCGATCAAGGCGCTGATCGAGCACATGCAGGCGCGCGGCATGGCCCGCGAGGCGGTGCTGTACTGGGGCTGCCGCAGCGAGGCCGATCTCTACCTGCACGACTGGGCGCTGGAGATGGCGCGCACGCTGTCCTGGCTGCGCTACGTGCCGGTGCTCTCGGAGCCTGGCACGGCGTGGCAGGGGCGGACGGGTTTCGTGCACCGTGCGGTGATGGCCGATCTGCCGGATCTGTCCGGTCACCAGGTCTATGCCTGCGGTGCACCGGTCATGGTGGGTGCTGCGCAGCGCGATCTGGTGGCGCAGTGTGCATTGCCAGCGGAAGAGTTCTACGCTGACGCGTTCACCAGCGAGGCGGACAAGCACGGCGCCTGACCGGGCTGGGCCGTCCCGAGGCGGCCAATGCAAAAGGCCCGCAGAGCGGGCCTTTGCAGTGGATCCACCCGGATCAGTCTTTAGGCAGCGGCGACCGCCAGGGCCTTGACCTTGGCAGACAGGCGGCTCTTGATGCGGGCGGCCTTGTTCTTGTGGAAGATGCCCTTGTCGGCGATCGAGTCGATCACGGCCTGGGCAGACTTGAACGTGTCGCCAGCCTTGGCCTTGTCGCCGGTGGCGACGGCCTTCAGCACGCCCTTGACGGCGGTGCGGAACTTCGAACGCAGCGAGGTGTTGGCGGCATTCAGCTTGACGTCCTGACGTGCGCGCTTGCGACCCGAGGCAATGCGGACGGTCTTCTTCTTGGCTTTGGAAGCGGTGGCCATAATGTGTCTCGTGTTCCGGGTGGAGGAAAGCCTAGCAGTATAGCATGGATAATCGCAGGCTTTGCGACCGAGAACCCCCGCCCATGAGTCTGCTTCGTTCTGCCTCCGTTGTGTCCGCCCTCACGCTGGCGTCCCGGATCACCGGGCTCGTGCGCGAGCAGCTCATCGCGGCGGCCTTCGGGGCGAGCAGCGCCACCGATGCCTTCCAGGTCGCTTTCCGCATCCCGAACCTGCTGCGTCGCCTGTTTGCCGAGGGGGCGTTCTCGCAAGCCTTCGTGCCGATCCTGGCTGCTTCCCGCGCGACCAACGGGGACGCGGCCACCCAGACGCTGATCGACGCGGTGGCCACCGTGCTGATGTGGGCGCTGGTGGTCGTGTGCGTGGTCGGGGTGGCTGGCTCGCCGGTGCTGGTGTGGGTGATGGCCTCCGGGCTGCCGGCCGAGGCGCAGGACTCCGCCGTCGTGATGACGCGGCTGATGTTTCCCTACATCGGCTGCATGTCGCTGGTGGCGCTGTCGGCGGGCATCCTGAACTCCTGGAAGCGTTTCGCGGTGCCCGCCATCACGCCGGTGCTGCTCAACCTGAGCGTGATCGCCGCGGCCTGGCTGCTGGCGCCGCAGTTCACGCGCTGGGGCATGGCGCCGGTGTACGCGCTGGCGGTGGGGGTGATGATCGGCGGGCTGCTGCAGCTCGGCGTGCAGCTGCCGGCGCTGCGCGCGGTCGGCGTGATGCCGCACCTCGGCTTCACCGTCGCGGCCTTCCGCCAGGCCTGGGCGCACGAGGGCGTGCACCGCATCCTGAAGCAGATGGCGCCGGCGCTGCTCGGCGTGTCGGTGGCGCAGCTGTCGCTGCTGGTGAACACGCAGATCGCCTCGCACCTGGCGGCTGGCTCGGTGTCGTGGCTGACCTATGCCGACCGGTTGATGGAGTTTCCGACCGCGCTGCTGGGCGTCGCGATGGGTGTTGTGCTGTTGCCACAGCTTTCGGCTGCGCAGGCCAAGGGCGACATGGACGGCTACTCGGCGCTGCTCGACTGGGGGCTGCGCCTGGTGCTGCTGCTGGCGCTGCCCTGCGCGGTGGCGCTGCTGGTGTTCCCGCAGCCGCTGGTGGCGGTGCTCTACCACTACGGCCGCTTCACCGCAGCCGATGTGCAGCAGACGGTGCTGGCGCTGATGGGCTATGGCGCCGGGCTGATGGGGCTGGTGGCGATCAAGGTGCTGGCGCCGGGCTTCTACGCCCGGCAGGACATCCGCACCCCCGTGCGCATCGCCATCACCGTGCTCGCGCTGACGCAGGTGATGAACGCCCTCTTCGTGCCGCTGCTGGGGCATGCCGGGCTGGCGCTGTCGATCGGGCTGGCGGCGCTGGTCAACGCGACCTGGCTGCTGACCGGCCTGCGCAAGCGGGGCAGCTACCGGCCGTCGCCAGGATGGCTGGCGTTCGGGCTGCGCGTGGGTGCCGGCTGCGCGGTGATGGGAGGGGGGCTGGCGTGGGCGGCGCGGTCGATCGACTGGATCGGCCTGCAGGCGCACTCGGGGCTGCGTGTGGCCGTGCTGGCCGGGGTGCTGGCGCTGGCGGGGCTGGTGTATTTTGGCGTGCTGCTGCTGGCCGGCGTCAACTTGCGGCAATTTGCACGGCGTTGAGCGCTGGCCGATACACTTTCGGCCATGGAGTGCTCCTCGCCATCCCCGCTGGACTATTTCGCTGCCCTCGTGCGCGATGACGACAGCCTGTCGCTGACCGAAGCGGCCGGCGCCATCGCGCTGGTCGACCACCCGGCGCTCGACCTCGCCGCGCTGCAGACCGAGCTGGACCAGCTCGCGCAGCGCCTGCGGCAGCGTCTGCCGGCCGATGCCGGCGCGCTGCAGCGGGTGCGCGGGCTGCACCAGTTCTTCTACCGCGACCTCGGTTTCGGCGGCAACGTCAACGACCTGCGCGACGCCGACAACAGCCACCTCCACGCGGTGCTGCAGCGCCGGCGTGGCCTGCCGATCGCGCTGGCGGTGCTCTACCTCGAACTCGCCGGACAACTCGGGCTGCAGGCGGACGGCATTTCCTTCCCCGGCCATTTCCTCATCAGGCTGCACCTGCCGCTGGGCGACGCGGTGATCGATCCCGTCGACGGCCGCTCGCTGACCCGCGCGGAGCTGGAGGAGCGGCTGGAGCCCTACCTCAGCCACGAGAGGCGTTTCGATCTGGAAACCGGCATGGGGCTGGGCGAGTTGCTCAGCGACTACCTCCAGCCAGCGTCCGCGCGGGAGATCCTGTCGCGCATGCTGCGCAACCTGGCCCGGCTGCACCGCGAGGATGGTGACCTGCCGCGCCTGCTGCAGGTGCAGCACCGCCAGGTCGTGCTGGAGCCGCTCGACTGGCTCCTGCGCCGCGAGCGCGGCCAGACGCTCGCGGCGCTCGGCCAGACCGCACGGGCGATCGAGGACCTGGCGCTCTACCTGCAGCACGCCGGGACCACGCCCGACCGGTCGCGGGTGTCGGCGCAGCTGGCTGCCTTGCGGGATGCCGGTCCGCCGCGGTGGCACTGAGCGCCACTGCGCCATGCTGAGACAATGTCCCGCATGAAGCTGCCCCTGACCCAACGCCTGATGCTCGCCTGGCTGGCGCTTGCAGGGACATCGGTCGTGCTGGTGTGGCTGCTGGCGCCGGTGCTCATGCCCTTCCTGACCGCGGCCGTGCTGGCCTACGTGCTGCAACCGGCGGCCGACCGGCTGTCCCGGCACCTGCCGCGGGCGCTGGCCGTGGTGCTGGTGGAGCTGGCGGCGATCGCGGCCGCACTCGGCGTGCTGCTGCTGATCGTGCCGATCATCTCGCGCGAACTGCCCGTGCTGCGGGACCAGATCCCCGTGCTGGCGGTGCGGCTCAACGACCATCTGGCGCCCCGGCTGGCGCAGTTCGGCATCGCGATCAGCCTCGACATCGAGAGCATCAAGGCCTTCGTGCTCCAGTACTTCGATGCCAAGGGCGACGGCTGGCTGGCGGCACTGCTGAGCTCGGCGCGCATCGGCGGCAGTTTCCTGCTGGCCATCATCGGCAATGCGGTGCTGGTGCCGGTGGTGACCTTCTACCTGCTGCTCGACTGGCACGACCTGCAGCGCCGCCTGCGCCGCATGGTGCCGCCGCGCTACCTCGACGCCGTGCTCGGATTCACCCGGGAGTGCGACGCCGTGCTGGGCCAGTACCTGCGCGGCCAGCTGCTGGTGATGCTGCTGCTGGCCGCCTACTACACGGTCGCGCTGGCACTGGCGCGCTTCGATCTCGCGCTGCCCGTGGGCATCTTCACGGGACTCGCGATCTTCGTGCCCTACGTGGGCTTCGGCATCGGTGCCGCGCTGGCCTTGCTGGCGGGTGTGTTGCAATACGCCAGTCTGTACGGTGTGGGGGTGGTGGCGGTGGTCTATGGCGCGGGCCAGGTGATCGAGAGCTTCTTCCTCACGCCCCGGCTCGTCGGCGAACGCATCGGCCTGCATCCGCTGGCCGTGATCTTCGTGCTGCTGGCCTTCGGGCACCTGTTCGGCTTCGTCGGCGTGCTGCTGGCGCTGCCGGCGGGTGCGCTGGTGCTGGTGGCCTTGCGCCGGGTGCGCGCAGGCTATGTGGCCAGTCGGCTTTACCAGGGATGAACCTCGCGAATGCCTCGTGGATTGCCTCGTGACCGGACATCTCCGCTGATGCGGCAGGTGCCGCTCGCCTTCGGGCCGGAGCCGGTGCTCCGTTTCGACACCTTCCTGCCCGGCGGCAACGCCCAGTGGGAGCAGGTGCTCATGGCCCTGCTGTCGCCGAATCCGTCGATGCCGCTGTACCTGTGGGGGCCGCCCGGCAGCGGCAAGACGCACCTGCTGCAGGCGGCCGTCAGCCAGGCGCAGTCCTTCGGGCTGCGCACGATGAAGTTCGACCTCACGACGCCCACGCCCTGGGAGTACGACGAGGACGCGCGCCTGCTCCTGCTCGACGACTGCGACCGCTACGACGCCGAACACCAGCACGAGGCCTTCCGCATGTTCATCGAGGCGACGATCGCCGGCGTGCCCATCATCGCGGGCGGCCGGCTGCCGCCGGTGGACCTGCCGGTGCGTGACGACCTGCGCACGCGACTGGCCTGGGGTCTCGTCTACCGGCTGGTCCCGCCGACGGACGAGCAGGTCTGCGCGCTGCTGCGGCGGGATGCCGCCCGCCGTGGCATTCCGCTGAGCGATGATGTGCTGGCCGGTCTGCTCGGCCACGGCGAGCGGGACCTGACCCACCTGATGGACCTGCTGGGCCGCCTCGACCGCTACGCGCTGGCGACCAAGCGGCCGGTGACGCTGTCGCTGCTGCGCCAGATGCTGGCCGAACCCGACCTGCACACGATCTGAATCCGCCCTGAATCCGAAACCGATGCACCAGAACGACCGCCACCTCTGCCTGTTCGACCTCGACGGCACGCTGATCCCCATCGACTCCGACCACGCCTTCGGCGAGTTCATGGTCTCGATCGGCTGGGCCGACGGCGACCTCTTCCGTGCCCGCAACGATGCCTTCTACGCCGACTACCAGGCCGGCACGCTCGACCTGCCGGCCTACATCGCCTTCACCACGGCCGCCTGGCGCGACCGCCCGCTGGACGAATCGGCCGCCGCGCACGCGCGCTTCATGGCCGAGGTGCTGCGTCCGAACGTGCACCCGCAGGCCCTGGAACTGGTGCGTTTCCATCAGCAGCGCGGCGACCTCGTGGCCATCGTCACCGCGACCAACGAATTCGTCACCACGCCGATCGCTGCCGAGTTCGACATCGACCACCTGCTGGCCGTGCAGCTCGACCATGCCCCCGATGGCCGCTGGGCGGGTACCATCCGCGGCACGCCCACCTTCCGCGAAGGCAAGGTCGGCCGGGTCCACGACTGGCTTGCCGGCCTGGGCCACCGCCTGAGCGACTTCTCCGGCATCAGCGTCTACAGCGACTCGCCCAACGACCTGCCGCTGCTGGAATTGGCCACCGAACCGGTGGCGACCAACCCGAGTCCCGCGCTCGAAGCCACCGCCCGCGAGCGCGGCTGGCGCATCCTGCGGCTCTTCCCATGATCAAGAAATTCATCGACAAGCTGCTGGGCAAATCTGCCGGCAAGACGACCACCGACCCCCAGAGTCCCGTCGCCGCACCCGCGGCAGCGGCCCCGGTCGGGCCGGTGATCGGCGTGCGGGTGGAAGTGCCCGTGTCCGAACACGGCATCAACCCGGCCCTGCTCGACGACCGCGCCGTGAAGGTGGTCACCACGCTGCAGGACGCGGGCTACGAGGCCTACGTCGTCGGCGGCGCCGTGCGCGACCTGCTGCTCGGCCACCGTCCCAAGGACTTCGACGTGGCGACCAGCGCGACGCCGGAGCAGGTGAAGGCGCTGTTCCGCCGTGCCTTCATCATCGGCCGGCGCTTCCGCATCGTCCACGTCGTGCACGGCCGCGGCCGCGAGCACGAGGTGATCGAGGTGTCCACCTTCCGCGCCTACCTCGACGCCAGTGCCGCCGAGCAGGTCGCCGGCAACGAGAAGACCTCGAAGTCCGAACTCGCCGGCAAGAGCCACGTCGTGGACGCCAGCGGCCGCGTGCTGCGCGACAACGTCTGGGGCCCGCAGGACGAGGACGCCGCGCGCCGCGACTTCACCGTCAACGCGCTCTACTACGACCCGCGCCGCCAGATCGTCGTCGACTACCACCACGGCCTGGCCGACGCGAACAATCGCCTGCTGCGCATGATCGGCGACCCGGTGACGCGCTACCGCGAGGACCCGGTGCGCATCATCCGCGTCGTGCGTTTCGCGGCCAAGCTCGGCTTCGAGATCGAGGCTGGCACGCGCAAGCCGATCCGCGCCTGCGCCGACCTGCTGGCCAACGTGCCGGCGAGCCGGTTGTTCGACGAGATGATCAAGCTGCTGCAGACGGGCCACTCGCTGGCCAGCCTGGAAGAGCTGCGCAAGCAGGGGCTGCACAAGGGCGTGTTCCCGATCCTGGACGCCGTGCTCGACGACGCGCACCAGCACGACGGCCGCGAGCAGTTCATCCAGCGCGCACTGGCCGACACCGACCGCCGCGTCGGCGAGGGCAAGCCGGTGGCGCCGAGCTTCATGCTCGCCTGCATGCTGTGGCACGACGTGCTGCGCCGGGCCGCGCAACTGCGCGCCAAGGGCGACAACCCGACCGCGGCGATGCAGGCCGCCACCGACGCCGTGTTCGACGCCCGCATCGGCGACATCTCCGGCCGCGGCAAGCTGGCCGCCGACATGCGCGAGATCTGGCTGATGCAGCCGCGCTTCGAGCGCCGCACGCCCTCGTCGGCGCTGTCGCTGGTGGAACAGGTGCGCTTCCGGGCCGGTTTCGACTTCCTGCGCCTGCGCGCCGATGCGGGTGAGGCCGACGCCGAGCTGGCCCGCTGGTGGGAAGCTTTCTCCACGGCGAACGAGGCCGGGCGCGAGGACCTGCTGACCGAGGCCCGCGTGCAGGACCAAGCCCGTCGCGCCGCGGGTGGCACGGTCGCGTCTGCCCGCGTGCCGGTGGGCGACAGTGCCGAAGGCGATGCCGCGGCGGCGGACGCGCCCGCGCCCGCCGCGCGCAAGCGCCGCCGCCGCCGCAAGCCGTCCGGGGACCGCTCCGCCGCCACCGCTGCGCCCGCACCGGATGACACGGCCGCGTCCTGACGATCCTGCGGCGCTGCTGGCCTGCATCGGCCTGGGCGCCAACCTGGGCGACGCGGCCGCCACGCTCGACGCGGCCTGTGCCGCGCTGGCCACGTTGCCGCAGACCGCCTGGGTCGTGGCGTCCGACCGCTGGCGCAGCCGCCCGGTCGAGGCCAGCGGGCCGGACTATCTCAACGCCGTCGCCTGTGTGCGCACCCGCCTGTCGCCCGAGGCGCTGCTGGACGCGCTGCAGGCCATCGAGCTCGCCCACGGCCGCGAGCGCCCGTATCTCAACGCCCCGCGCACGCTCGACCTGGACCTGCTGCTCCACGGCGACCTGCAGCGCCACACGGCGCGGCTGATGCTCCCGCATCCCCGGCTCGCCGATCGGGCCTTCGTGCTGCTCCCGCTGCTGCAGGTGTGCGCGGCCCTGCCGGGGCAGATCCGCTTGCCGGACGACCGGGCCGGTGGCGAACGCTGGCTGGAGCGCGCCCGGCGCCTGGCGGCCGCGCAGGGCATCGAACCGGTCTGACACCGGCTAAACTCGCGCGTTCCCGAATCATGACATCTGCGTGACAACCGCTGCAGAGGCGGTGGTCCCGTCGCGCACGGCTGTCGATCTGTCCTCAAGTCCCCCCTGGAGTCCCACACCATGCTGTTCGGCAAGCTGCTGCCGCGCGAAGGCAATTTCTTCGAGCTTTTCAACACGCACGGCGAAGCCATCGTCACCGGTTCCCGCGCGTTTCTGGCCATGGTCCAGAACTATGGCGACGCGGCGCTGCGCGAGCGATACGCTGCCGAGGTCGATGACGCCGAACACGCGGCCGACAAGGTCACCGCCGAAGTCAACCGCCTGCTGCACAAGACCTTCATCACGCCGATCGACCGCGAGCAGATCCACGGCCTGATCAACGCGATGGACGACATCCTTGACCTGCTGCAGGACACCTCCGAGACGATGTCGCTCTACGACGTGCGCCACATGACCGAGGACGTGCTGCGCCTGAGCGAGCTGTCGGCCAAGTGCTGCGAGCGGGTGGCGCACGCGGTGACGCTGCTGTCCAAGCTCAGCCAGAGCAGCGTGGCCGAAGCCACCGTCAAGACCTGCGCCGAGATCGACCGCCTCGAATCCGATGCCGACCGTGTCATGCGCTCGGCGATGTCCAAGCTGTTCCGCGAGGAGCAGGACATCCGCGAACTGATCAAGCTCAAGGCGATCTACGAGCTGCTGGAGTCGATCTCCGACAAGTGCGAGGACGTCGCGAATCTGATCGAGGGCATCGTCCTCGAGAATTCCTGAGCGCGGGCCAGGCCATGCAGGGGATTCAGGTCGGTTTCTGGGCCATCGCCATGCTGGTGGTGCTGGCGGTGCTGTTCGACTTCATGAACGGCTTCCACGACGCGGCGAACTCCATCGCCACCGTCGTGTCCACGGGGGTGCTCAAGCCGCAGCAGGCGGTGCTGTTCGCCGCGTTCTTCAACGTGGTGGCGATCTCGATCTTCCAGCTCAAGGTGGCCGCCACCATCGGCAAGGGCATCGTCGAGCCCGGCATCGTCGACCACCATGTCGTGTTCGGGGCGCTGGTCGGAGCGATTGCCTGGAACGTGGTGACGTGGCTGTACGGCATCCCGTCGAGCTCGTCGCACGCGCTGATCGGCGGCATCGTCGGCTCGGTGATCGCCAAGGCGGGCATCACGGCGCTGATCGGTGCGGGCATCTGGAAGACGGTGGCCTTCATCTTCGTGTCGCCGCTGCTGGGCTTTCTGCTGGGCTCGCTGATGATGGTGGTCGTGGCGTGGATCTTTCGCCGCACGACGCCGCTGCGGGTCGACAAGTGGTTCCGCCGGCTGCAGCTGGTCTCTGCGGGCCTCTACAGCCTGGGCCACGGCGGCAACGACGCGCAGAAGACCATCGGCATCATCTGGATGCTGCTGATCGCCACCGGCTATGCGCAGGTCGGCGACAAGATGCCGCCAGGCTGGGTGATCTGGTGCTGCTACCTCGCGATCGGCATGGGCACGATGTTCGGCGGCTGGCGCATCGTCAAGACCATGGGCCAGAAGATCACCAAGCTCAAGCCGGTGGGTGGTTTCTGCGCCGAGACGGGCGGAGCGATCACGCTGTTCCTGGCGACGGCGCTGGGCGTGCCGGTCTCGACCACGCACACCATCACGGGGGCGATCGTCGGGGTCGGCTCGGTGCAGCGCGCCTCGGCCGTGCGCTGGGGCGTGGCGGGCAACATCGTGTGGGCGTGGATCTTCACGATCCCCGCTTCGGCCTCGGTGGCCGCGCTGGCCTACTACGCGGGGACCCGGCTGTTCTGAGCAGGGCCGAGGGCGCTCCGGGGTGCTCAGCGGCTGATCTGGTGGGCCGTTTCGGCCTCGGCCTCGAAGTAGCGCTGCAGCGTGAAGGTGATCGACGACAGCAGCACCGTCGCACCGATCAGCAGTGCCGCGACCACGCCGAGGACTGCGCCCCAGCCGCCTGCCGGCGAGCCCTGGCCCGCCGGTGCGCCGGCGTTGTGGCGGGCGTCCCAGCGCTCGTCGGTGCTCAGGCCGCACAGGATGGCGGCGAGCATGCCGGCGGCGATCGACAGTCCGCCCAGCGGCAGCAGCCACGGGGCGGCGGGGTCGTCCACGCCGAAGGCCCGCATGCGCTGCACGCCGGCCATGCCGAGCAGGGTGAGCGGCACGTGCACCCAGCCCCACACGTCCCGCAGGCCGTGCAGATAGAAGCGGTGCAGCCCGAAGCCGCCTCCCGCCACGGCCAGCCAGGTGGCCAGCGTCTTCGATTTCACGGCGGGCATGTCGAGGCTCCTGGCCAGGTGGTTGTGGGGGACGTCTGGTCGCCTGTCCCCAGCATGCGTTGCATCATGACAACATCGAGCCAGCGGTCGAATTTCCAGCCGACCGCGCGCATCACGCCCAGCGTCTCGAATCCGCAGGCGCGGTGCACGCCGATGGAGCCGAGGTTGTCCGAGTCGCCGATCACCGCGAGCAACTGCCGCGCACCCAGCGCCGTGCACTGCGCGATCAGCTCGGCCAGCAGCAGCCGGCCCAGCCCCAGGCGGTGGGCGCGCGGCGACAGGTAGATCGAATCCTCCAGGGCGTAGCGCCAGGCGGGGCGGGCGCGGAAGTGGTTGGCGTAGGCATAGCCGAGCACCTCGCGGCCCTGGCCGAGATCGTGTTCGACCACGAGCCAGGGCAGGCCCTTGCCGAGCACATCGGCGCGGCGCCGGGTCATCTCGGCGAGGTCTGGTGCGTCGATCTCGAAGGTGCCGGTGCCGTGCTCGACGTTCGCTGCATAGACCGCGGTGATGGCCTGCAGATCGGCCTCCTGGCTGGGTCGGATCGTGGGAGCGTTCATGTGGGTCTGGGAAAGTTTATAATCCGCGGTTTTCCGATGACGGCTGACCGGCAGCATGCCACGCAGCGTGATCTAACGGGGTCGGGAAGAACGTGGTTGTCGCTTGCAGGTCGCTGGACTTGCGCACGGCATTGTCTGATCTGCTGGCCTGAGTGTCTCCTGGTCGCGTGGGTCTCTGGTTTTGCCTTCTATACCTTTGATCAAGGAAACATCATGGTCGTGATTCGTCTTTCCCGTGGCGGCGCCAAGAAGCGCCCGTTCTACAACCTGGTCGTGGCCCACAGCCAGAACCGCCGTGACGGCCGCTTCATCGAGCGCGTCGGTTTCTACAACCCGGTGGCCTCCGGTCAAGCTGAAGCCCTGCGCGTCGCCTTCGACCGCGTGGACTACTGGACCAGCGTCGGTGCGCAACTGTCGCCCACCGTCGAGCGCCTGATCAAGCAAGCCAAGTCCACGGTCGCTGCGCCCGTCGCCGTCGCTGCCTGATTGCACTTGCTGTTCCTGCCCTGACCGCCCCGAGCGCCCCCACCATGACCGTGACCACCACCGATGACGCCGTGGCCTGGCCCGATGACGCCATCGAGGTCGCGCGGGTGGCCGACGCCTGGGGCATCAAGGGCTGGCTGCGGATCCAGCCCTACGCGGCGGATCCGCAAGTCGTGCGCAAGGCACGGCACTGGTTCCTGCAGCCACCCGCCGGCAAGCCGCGCGCCAAGGATGCCCCGGCGCTGCCCAAGGTGCTGAACGTCACGCTGGTCAAGGAGCACAGCGATGGCATGGTGGCCTCCGTGCGCGAAGTCGCCGACCGCAATGGCGCCGAGGCGCTGCGCGGTGCGCGGATCTTCGTGTCGCGCGCGATCTTCCCGAAGACGGACGACGGCGAGTACTACTGGATCGACCTGATCGGCCTGAACGTCGTCAACCGCGACGGCGCAGTGCTCGGTACGGTTGCCGAAATGCTCGACACCGGCGCCCACAGCGTGATGCGCCTGACCGCCGAGAGCGTCGATGCAGCGGGCGTGCCCGGTACCGTCGAACGCCTGATCCCCTTCGTCGCCGCCTACATCGACGATGTCAGCCTGACCGAGCGGCGCATCGTCGCCGACTGGGGCCTGGACTACTGACGCTGCCGCGCCTGCTGCACCCGTTGTGCGCTTCGACATCGTCACCCTGTTTCCCGAGCTGTTCGACCCGTTCCTGAAGGTCGGCGTGACGCGGCGCGCCTACTCGACCGGGCAGGTGGACGTGCGCCTGTGGCCGCTGCGCGACCACGCCGACAACACCTACCGCCGCATCGACGACCGTGCCTATGGCGGCGGTCCCGGCATGGTGATGCTGGTCGAGCCGCTGGAGCGTGCGCTTGCGGCGATTCGGCAGGACCGCGCCGATGCAACCGCAGGGGCCAGCGCGCCCGTCATCCTCTTCAGCCCCGTGGGTGCCACGCTGACCCAGTCGCGGGTGCAGTCGCTGGCGGCCAGCTCCGGCGCGATCCTGGTCTGTGGCCGCTACGAGGGCCTGGACCAACGCTTCATCGACCGCCATGTGGACGAAGAGGTGAGTCTGGGCGACTTCGTGCTGTCGGGCGGCGAGCTGCCGGCGCTGACGCTGCTGGACGCCGTGACCCGCCTGCAGCCCGGTGTCCTGAACGCCGCCGCCTCGCACGAGCAGGACAGCTTCTCGGACGGGCTGCTCGACTGCCCGCACTACAGCCGCCCCGAAACGCTGGGCGAGGACGCCGTGCCGCCGGTGTTGCTGTCGGGCCACCACGCCCACATCGCCCGCTGGCGCCGCGAGCGTCAACTGGAGCTGACGGCCCGCCGTCGACCCGACCTGATCACGGCGGCACGCCAGGCCGGCCGCCTGAGTCGGGCCGACGAGCAGTACCTCTCCAACATCCGGCTATAATCGCGGGCTTTGATCCTCTGCCTGAAGGAAGTCCGGTGTTCGGCATGAACGCTGGCCCTTGCTGGCACGATCGCCTGGAGTCCCCATGAACCTGATCCTCGAACTTGAGCAAGAAGAAATCGCTCGACTCAACAAGACCATCCCCGTCTTCGCCCCCGGCGACACGGTGATCGTCAGCGTCAACGTCGTTGAAGGCACCCGCAAGCGCGTGCAGGCGTACGAAGGCGTCGTGATTGCCCGCCGCAACCGTGGCCTGAACAGCAACTTCATCGTCCGCAAGATCTCCAGCGGCGAAGGCGTGGAACGCACGTTCCAGCTCTACAGCCCGCTGATCGCCAACATCGAAGTCAAGCGCCGTGGCGATGTCCGCCGCGCCAAGCTGTACTACCTGCGCCAGCGCAGCGGCAAGTCGGCACGCATCAAGGAAAAGCTGGCCTGATCGCTGGCTCA
>Ga0228699_1000131_pt1 | contig 71710 bp, 70 predicted proteins | sample McNCre217_Aug_MG_FD_178016 | JGI IMG/M metagenome (GOLD analysis project Ga0228699, IMG submission 178016) | Freshwater microbial communities from McNutts Creek, Athens, Georgia, United States - 2-17_Aug_MG | ecosystem: Environmental > Aquatic > Freshwater > Creek | place: USA: Georgia... | reverse complement strand
TAACATCTTCAAGATTCATTTGGCCTGCTACGGTATCATTAAAGGGTTCATTAACGTATTAATTAATCTATTTTCCTACTTAAATTATGTTTGGTCTCTTTCGCAACTACTTTTCCAATGATTTAGCTATTGACTTAGGCACTGCCAATACCCTTATTTACATGCGTGACAGGGGTATTGTCCTTGACGAGCCTTCTGTAGTGGCTATACGCCAAGAAGGCGGTCCTAACGGCAAAAAAACCATTTTGGCAGTCGGCAAAGAAGCCAAACAGATGCTCGGTCGCGTTCCTGGCAATATTGAGGCGATCCGCCCCATGAAAGACGGTGTTATTGCCGATTTCACGATTACCGAACAAATGTTGAAGCAGTTTATCAAGATGGTGCACGAAACGAAACTGCTAAAACCAAGTCCTCGCATCATTATCTGCGTACCATGTGGATCAACCCAGGTAGAAAGACGCGCCATTCGTGAGTCAGCACTTGGTGCAGGAGCTTCACAAGTTTACCTAATTGAAGAACCAATGGCCGCTGCCATTGGTGCCGGCCTTCCTGTTTCTGAAGCATCTGGCTCCATGGTTGTAGACATTGGCGGAGGTACCACTGAGGTGGGCGTTATGTCTCTAGGTGGCATGGTTTACAAGGGTTCCGTTCGTGTTGGTGGCGATAAATTTGATGAAGCCATCATTAATTACATTCGCCGTAACTATGGCATGTTGATTGGTGAGCAAACTTCTGAAGCCATTAAAAAGACAATTGGATCAGCATTTCCCGGCTCAGAAGTTAAAGAAATGGAAATTCGTGGCCGGAACTTGTCAGAAGGTATTCCTAGAAGCTTCACCGTTACAAGTAATGAGATCCTTGAAGCTCTAACAGACCCTCTTAATCAAATTGTTACCGCTGTTAAAGTGGCCTTAGAACAAACTCCCCCAGAGCTTGCCTCTGACATTGCTGATAGAGGCATGATGTTGACTGGTGGCGGAGCGCTTTTAAGAGATCTTGACCGCTTACTCCTTGAAGAAACAGGCTTGCCTGTTCATGTGGCTGAAGACCCCTTAACTTGCGTTGCTAGAGGCTCAGGTATGGCCCTCGAGCGCATGGACAAGTTGGGCGGCGTTTTCTCACAGGAATAAGCTAGCTAAGCAGCACGAGATTTAATTGCAGCTTAGTCCGCCACCTCTTTTCAAACAAGGCACGCCAGCTTTAATCAAGCTGGCGGTTTGTCTTTTGGCCAGCCTTACTTTGATGGTTTTGGACTATCAATACCGGACAATTGATCGAGTACGGTCTATTGCAAGCTTCTTACTGACACCAGTTGAAACAGTTATGTTGTGGCCTAGAGACCTCGTCAGAGGTTCCTATGATTACCTCACGACAAAAGGCACCCTTGAACAACAAAATGAAGCGCTTGAAAAGCGTGTTGCGGAATTAACCCTTTTAGCCAATCAGTCCGAACTATTTATGGCTGAAAATGCCCAACTCAGGAAATTGATTGGCATCCAGGAACAAGCCAGATTCAAAATCCTGATATCCCAAATTCTGTATAACCCCCCGAATCCACTTTCTCAAAAGGTCATTATTGATCGAGGGGCTAGCAGCAACATCACTGCAGGCCAGGCTGTCGCTGATCACCAAGGTATTGTTGGTCAAGTGGTCCGCGTCATGGAAAACAAGTCTGAAGTAGCTTTGCTAGATGATAGGGATATGGTAATCCCTGTACAGGTTGCCAGAAACGGTCTGCGCGCCGCTTTGTACGGCAACGGAAGGGGTAGGCCCCTTGAGCTCAGACATATGGCGGCTGTGAGCGATTTACAGGTTGGGGATATTTTGATGACGTCTGGTATTGATGGTGTATATCCGCCTGGTTTTGCGGTCGCTACCATTGATAAGATTGATCGCAATGTTGATAAGAATTTTGCCTATGTTTACTGCTCACCAGTAGGTGGTGTTAATCGTTTCCGACACGTCATGGTGCTGTTTTATGATGCGGCATTTGGCCCTAGACCTGCTAATGAACGTACACATAAAGGTACTGAAAGTAAATCAAATCGCCTATACAGGGGTAAGCAATGATAGAGAGTGGGTACATACTTCGACCTGCTAACCCTCTATTCATTGGGGCCAGTTTGCTGGGTGCCTTGCTATTAAATTTCTTACCACTAGGGAACTCCCCGTGGGTGCCTGATTGGGTACTAATATGCATTGTTTTCTGGACAATTTACCAACCCCGAAAGGTTGGGGTTGTTTGGGCATTCTGCCTAGGTTTAGTGATGGATATTCACAGCTCAACTCTTTTGGGCCAGCATGCATTTATGTACCCCATCATTGCGTATTTTGGCATTAACTGGCAACGCCGTGTTCTGGGCTTTTCAAGACCAGAACAATCACTACACCTACTTCCACTATTCCTTGCTGCCTCTGTTTGGCCGCTTATTATTCAATGGGTTTCCTCTGGTGAAATTCCATTTTGGGCTTGGTCAAGTTTGTTTTCTGGATTTATTGAAACAGCTTTATGGCCTGTAGCAGTTTGGATTCTATTAGCGCCCCAAAGAAGACCAACTGATGTTGATTTAAATCGTCCCCTGTAAGTCGACGACTCTATGCACCGATTTAAAAATACTCAGCCAACTGTCAAGTCTTTTCAAGACAGATTGGCAGTGGCCATGGTATTTGTGTTGGTTTGCTTTGGATTGCTACTCCTGAGATTTGTTTGGTTGCAAATATTCACACATAACAGGCACTCTGTTGCTGCTGAAAACAATCGTATTGCTTTAGTACCAGTGCCTGCTAGCCGCGGATTAATCATTGATAGAAATGGCGTTGTTATCGCAAGAAATTACTCCGCCTACACTTTAGAAATTAATCCGTCACAAATTGAAGGCAATGTGAATGATTTACTAGAAGAGCTTTCTCAAGTAATTGATATTCAACCAAAAGATAAAAAGAATTTTTTAAAGCTTTTAAATGAGTCAAAAACTTTTGACTCATTTCCAGTAAGAACATTATTAAGCGATGTTGAGGTCGCCAAATTCACAGCCCAACGATTCAGATTCCCTGGTGTAGAAATTCGTGCGCGTCTATTTAGACAATACCCGTATGGCGAACTTGGCTCGCATGTTATTGGGTATATCGGACGAGTCTCTCAGCGTGATCGCGAAAAATTAATTGCAGAGCTAGATGACAATAGAGCTAGCAACGATAGCAATCAGCGAAGAAATATTAATTTGCTAGGCACCCCTTATGTTGGAAAGATTGGCCTTGAGCAAAGCTATGAGTATGCGCTACGCGGGGCCCCAGGATTTGAGCAGGTAGAAATTACAGCGGGGGGGCGAGCTGTCCGCACACTTACAACATCATCTTCAACGCCCGGCAATAATTTGGTGTTATCCATTGACATCAAGTTACAGCATCTCGTGGAAGAGCTTTATGGAAAAAGAAGAGGGGCTTTTGTTGCCATTGAGCCAGAGACTGGTGATGTATTGGCATTTGTTTCTAAACCAAACTTTAACCCTAATGATTTTGTGGAGGGCATTGATCCAACCACGTGGAAATCATTAAACGAGTCCTTAGAAAAGCCTCTCTACAACAGGCCTCTCAAAGGTATCTATCCACCAGGTTCTACTTATAAACCTTTTATGGCTTTAGCAGCACTTGAGACCGGCAAAAGAACGCCGAGCCAAGCCATTTCTGATCCCGGTTATTTCACGTTCGGCAACCACACCTTTAGAGATGATAAAAAAGGTGGGCATGGCATGGTTGATATGGCCAAATCCATTGTTGAATCCTGTGATACTTATTATTATTTACTGGCCAGAGATATGGGCGTAAACATGATGCATGACTTCATGAAACCCCTAGGTTTCGGACAAATTACTGGGATTGACTTAGATGGTGAAGCAAGAGGAACTCTTCCATCAACGGCATGGAAAGAAAGAACCTTTAAAAAACCCGAACAGCAAAAATGGTTCGATGGAGAAACCATCTCCTTAGGTATCGGCCAAGGCTATAACAGTTTCACAATTCTTCAGTTAGCTCACGCTACTGCTAACTTGGCAAATAAAGGTGTAGTGATGAAGCCGCACCTTGTTAAATCTATTGAAAATCCAATTACTAAAGAACGTAAATTAACAACGCCCAAAGAAAGCTATCGCGTAGACCTAAAGTCAGAAAATATCGAGGTCATCAAAAACGCCATGGTTGATGTAAATAAATTTGGCACATCAGCGCAAGCTTTTAGCGGTGTTACCTATCAGGCGGCTGGTAAAACTGGCACTGCTCAAGTATTTAGCCTGAACTCCAAAAACTATAGCCACAGTGCCACCCCAGAATTTTTAAGAGATCATGCCCTGTTTATTGTTTTTGCTCCAGCAGATAAACCTAAAATTGCTATTGCGATGGTTGTTGAAAATGCTGGGTTCGGTGCAGCACAAGCAGCGCCAATTGCTAGAAGAGCCCTTGATTACTTTATTGAGGGCCGCTGGCCGAAGGAGGTTCCAGAATGGAAAAGCGCCCCTTAATTCAGCGCGTTGATTTTTTGTGGTCTGGCTTTGATAAAACATTGGGTTTGATTGTGCTTGGTTTAGCAATCATCAGCATTGTCACGTTTATCTCCGCAAGTAGCGGCACACCCATCGAGCTCATAGATCAATTAAGAAACTTATTACTTTCCTACTCTGTTATGTGGCTAGTCTCTAGGGTTCCTCCGAAATGGTTACAACGATCAGCCATTTGGATTTATACACTTGGGGTGGCCCTTCTCCTAGCCGTTGCTGCATTTGGATTGATTAAGAAGGGCGCACGTCGCTGGGTCAATATTGGTGTAGTAATTCAACCATCGGAACTTATGAAAATTGCCATGCCCTTAATGTTGGCATGGTACTTCCAAAAAAGAGAAGGCGTTCTTAGAAATCTAGATTACGGTATTGCTGCCATATTGCTTGTGCTACCTGTTGCATTAATTGCAAGACAACCAGATTTAGGAACGGCACTATTAGTTTTGGCTGCGGGTCTTTATGTGATTATTTTGGCTGGCTTTCCTTGGAAATATATTGTGCCAGTGGTCTCAGTCGGTGGCGTTGCCATATTACTGATCATTATCTTTGGCGGCTTTATTTGTCAACCTGAGGTAACTTGGCCATTCTTGCATGACTATCAAAAACATCGCATTTGTACACTCTTAGACCCTAGCACGGACCCCCTAGGCAAAGGTTTTCACACGATTCAATCAGTAATTGCTATTGGCTCAGGCGGCCTATTCGGGAAGGGGTGGCTACAAGGCACACAAGCACACTTAGAATTTATTCCAGAAAAACATACTGACTTTGTCTTTGCCGTCTTTTCAGAAGAGTTTGGGCTAATTGGTAATCTTGTTTTACTCGCATTATTTTTAGGATTGATTCAAAGAGGCTTGGCCATTTCTTCCAATGCCCCCACTTTGTTTACGCGTTTATTGGGTGGCTCCGTCACTATGATTTTTTTCACCTATGCATTTGTCAACATGGGTATGGTTAGTGGCATTTTGCCTGTTGTAGGTGTTCCACTGCCCTTCATTAGCTATGGTGGTACCGCATTAGTCACACTCGGCGTGGGAGTGGGTATTTTGATGAGCATTCATAGATATCGTCGCTTGGTCCAAAGCTAATATGCCTTATGTTAAAGCGCGCATTTAATCCCACCTTCATTCTAATTTCAGCGTTGCTATATGCCATAACATTTGGCATTAATTCACTATTAATGAGCTCTCTTACTTTTTCGCTGGGAGTAAACTGGATTTTTTTACCGGCGGGTTTAAGACTTTTGCTAACGCTGTTATTTGGCCTTAGCGGGGCAATAGGCATCTCTTTAGCCTCAACTCTTATAGCGATTAACTTTTATTTCCAGCACGACCTACTCTCTGGACTTGGTGCAGGCTTATTAGGTGGTATAGCACCTTACTGTGCAAGACTATTTGTTTTCAGAAATATGGATTTAACCTCTAACTTGGAAACATTAGATGGAAACAAGCTGCTGAACTGCATCTTTATCTACTCTCTCATGAGCCCCATATTTCATCAAACATGGTTTTTTGTACGTGGCATTAATGGGGATTTTATAGAGCACGTTGGCGTCATGTTCATTGGCGATCTGGTTGGCACGCTAATCATTATTTATTTAGCTAAGCTAACGATTCGCCTAATAAAAAACCGCAAAAAATAATCTGCGTCAGCAATCCCATGTGATGAGTAGTGATTTTGATTTGTTATGATGAAACTTCTTTCAAAAGAAGAAAACATCATGACAACTAATGAAATCAACTTCCCCAAAAAGGAAGAGCGCCAATTAAGACATCAAACGCCCATAGACAGTAAGTCCCTGCTAGGCCAATCTAGTTATTTGGATATTGCACACGAAGGTGAAATTTATCGCCTTCGTCTCACTAAACTTAAAAAATTAATTTTGACAAAATAAGCTAGTCAACGATCATGATATTTGTCACATAGTGCCCAGTATCGCCAAAACAACTCGATGGAACACCTACGTGCTCTTCATATACCAAGGCTACTCGCTTGCCCATGCTTTCGTTAATTTTTTGTGCAAGCGCCTCATCGTGAACTGTAAAGTTGAACTTCTCTGTAAGGGTTCCTGGAATATTAATCATGGCTAACTCACCTTCCCATGTTTTACACACCCAGCCTTTTTTAGAAAATTTTTGAACATACCCGGCGCGCTCACCCTTTGAATAACTCCAATTCAAAGAAACCCAAGTGTATGCACAAAATAGGGTGGCGACCACGACAAAAAATCCTATAAAACGTTTCATCTTCTCTCCGATTATTAGCCCTGCCAAGTTGGGTACCTGTGCATGATGCTTATAAATAAATGTGATGTTAATTGATTATTTAACCATTTTTTTAGATGATTTAACTGAGTTTTTTCAAACCAATCTAAATCAACCATGGAAAATTGACGAATAAATGGAAATATAGCTACATCAGCCAAGCTCATCTTTTCACCCAATAAATACGGCGTATTTTGTAGTTGTTGATCAAATGGCAATAAACATATCTCCAATGCTTGATCGATCGTATCTTGCACATTCACCAGGGGAAATCTATCAGGATATTTATATTGATCCAATAATTTTTTAAAAGGTCCATCGTTCATAGCTATTAATGCTAACGAAGACTCCAAGTTGTCTAACCAATCATCCTTATCTGCGATTGATAGGGCCCATTGCATAATATCTAAGCTTTGCTCAATCACTAACTCTCCAACCTGCAATACAGGCACTGTCCCCTTAGGAGATATCTTGAGCATGGCCAAAGGCTTATCTCGAAGAGAAATTTCTCTAATTTCCACAGGAATTTCGGCATAGCAAAGCGCCATTCTGGCCCTCATTGCATAGGGACAACGGCGATAAGAATATAAAACAGGTAAATGATTCATCTTATTGTTGTCATCTTTATTACTTTTACTGCGTTATGGAAGTACATCAAGCTTAAAGGATGATGGCATGAAAAAAATAATTAAGCTCTTAGCAATGACTCTCAGTTTTTCTACTATGGCGATGCTAACGAACAATGCTAGTGCTCACGGCGGTTATGGGCACAGAGGTGGTCATGGCGACTACTGGGTTGGACCAGCCATCATTGGGGGTCTAATTACCTACTCAATCATGCAACCTAGGCCGGTATATGCGCCACAACCCACAGTTTACGTTCAAACAGTTCCAGTGCCGCCAGCGCCCATTGTTGCGCAAAACTTACCTCCCGTTTGGTATTACTGCCAATCTAGCCAAACATACTATCCGTATACGAATAACTGTTATGAAGGATGGAAAATCGTACCAGCAACCCCTCAATAATTCTTTTCCATCATTTTAACCAAGGCGTAAATACTCTGATTTGCCGGAGTATCTATGCCATAGAGTTGGCCTTTTTTAACGATCAGACCATTGAGGTAATCTATTTCAGTAGGTTTATTTCTGGCTAAATCTTGTGCGGTTGAAGATCGTTGGCCAGACATACTTGTAGCAATTTGATCATTCAATTTAGCAGCCTGTTCTTTTGAGATTAAGACTCCTTCCCTCAGTGCTACCGCCAGAAATTCTTTTGTTATTTGGCTAATGAGATTATTGATTTCTGTCTGCGAAGCCATTTTTCCATATGGAATTTGGCCAATTCCAGAAATGCCGTTATAGCAACAATTCACCAAGAACTTACTCCATAACTCATATTTAATATCTTTAGATATATCGCATGGCACACCAGATGTCGTAAATATCTCCGCTAGCGTTTCAAGCTCAAGGAGAATTTCATGATTAAGCAGATGCTGGTTATCTAGATCCCCTATTAATAATTCACCTCGTCCAAAATGCTTTAGATGACCAGGGCCGATCATACTAGTCGCCACATAAACAACTGCCGGGTAAACATGCTCATGAACTTGTTCTTTAATCATGTCACAATTACTTACCCCATTTTGCATACTTAAAATAATGGCATCTTTCTTTAAATACCCGCCAATTGCTTCAATTGTTTTTTGAGTATCTGGAGATTTGACACACAGCAAAATGATGTCTGCATCTTTAATTACTGACAGATCAGTGGTTGCTTTTAGAAAAACATGCTCTTGAAAACTCATGCATTCCAAATATAGGCCATGGTTATGAATGGCTTCTACATGTATTGGCCGCGCAATTAAGGTCACGTCTTTACCTGCACGAGCTAACATGCCACCAAAGAAGCAGCCCACTGAACCGGCTCCCATTACAAATATTTTTGGGCTTTTATTTGTCATGAACGCATTCTACCGAAGATAATTTAACCTGCCTTATCTTATAAAGCTAATCTGTACCTCTTTAAATAGCACCGATAAAAAACATTACTTCTCGATAAAGCATAGAATGAGTTTATCTATATGAAAGATGGCAATGGATAACAAAGATCACTGGGAAAAAGTTTATGGCACTAAATCACCTGATGCTGTCAGCTGGTACGCACCTCATCTTGAAACTTCTTTAAATCTCATTAATCAAGCAATAAGCCATAAAATGGCAGCCATCATTGACATTGGCGGGGGAGAGTCCACATTAGTAGATGATCTCTTATCAAGCGAGTACACAAATATCAGCGTTCTGGATATTTCTCAAAAAGCTATAGATGTCGCAAGACAACGCATTGGTGCAAAAGCTAATTTAGCAAATTGGTATTGTGCTGATATTACGCAAGCTAAGCTGCCCAATAACTACTTTGATGTTTGGCACGATAGGGCTGTGTTTCATTTTTTAACAGAAGAATCCGACCGAATTAAATATGTAGATCAGGTGATGCGTTCCGTTAAGCATGGCGGGTATGTGATCATCTCTACCTTTGGTCCAGAGGGTCCAGAAAAATGTAGTGGGTTAGACGTTGTCAGATACGATGCTGAGCATTTACATGATCAATTTGGTAAAAAATTCAAACTAATTAATAGTTCTACTGAAATTCATCACACCCCAATGGGAAATACCCAACAATTTCTTTATTGTTTTTGTAGAATGTCGCGAGTTTAAGGTGTTCGATTTTTAATGATGCGCTTAATGTCTCGATAAATCTGTAGGCCAGCTATCAACACAAGCGAAAGTGATAAGGGAATGACTGATGCATAACCAACGCCCTTAAAACTCAACGCCCCAAGAATTCCGCCCACCAAAAACATCGTTAGCATCAGCGCATGAGCCTTTAGCTTCTCTTTATTGGCTCTCACATATCCGCTTTTATTTGCCTTTTCGGATCGATTCCAATAGAAAATTTTTCCCAGCTCAATACCAATATCAGTCACAACACCAGTCATGTGGGTTGTTCTAATTTCCGCCTTCGAAATCTTTGTGATAATTGCATTTTGCAATCCCATGACAAAACACAACATCAATGCAATTGTTGGAATGGTTAGAGATGTATAAGAATCGAGGTTTGCACCAAGCATTCCAAAACAAAGTAAAAAAAATGCTTCTACCAAGAGAGGCAAGGCAAACTGGCTATGTATATGCTTGCGCCGCCCCCAATTAACTAAAATTGCTGTAGTAGCGGAACCCACAATAAATGAGAGCAGCAAAGATACTCCACCTAAAACCGCAAAAATATTACTTAATGCAAGATCATCGCCAATCCCAGAAATAATTCCGCTCATGTGAGAGGTATAGCGATTAATCGCAAGAAAACCTCCCGCATTAATTGCACCAGCAATAAATGCGAGCAAGCACCCCAACTGAAAGTTTGTTTTCGTAGAGCGCCGAGGACTAATAAGAAGCTGTAAAAATTTCATTGCCATCTGATATTTATTCTACTCTTCATGATTTTGTTCTTTTAGAAGAACAAAAAAAGTAGTCCCGTAAATTTCTAAATGTAATGGGAAAAGAAAAACCACCCGAAGGTGGTTTATAGATGCTTGGTGGCCCGGGGCGGAATCGGCCAGGGCCGGGGAGGCCTAACTCTGCCTTCAAACCACCTAAAGCGGACTAAGAACAAGAACATCCGCCACCACAGCCTCCGCCTTGTTTAGCCTGAGGCGCGCTACCAGAATCTAATTGAGCTGGATAGCCACCCTCTATTAATGCCGCAATTAAATCATCTGACTTATCCATAGCTCTAGTTACCTTTACTTTGCCAGCAGCCAAATCAACAGATACATCATCAACACCATCTAATGGCTGAAGTGCATTGGTCACATGCTTAACGCATGAGCCACATGTCATACCGCTCACATTTATATTAATTTCACTCATTTCAATTCCTTTATCTATAGGATTGATAAACGCTAGGCTTACCATTCATCCCAATCAATAAAACATCGTATGGGTCTTTTCTGCCCTTATATTCAGGGCCATCCATACCTGGGGAGCCAAGTGGCATAGCAGGAACAGCAAGCCCAATAGCCTTGGGTTTTTCTGCCAATAGGCGCTTGATTTCTTTTGCCGGAACATGACCTTCAATCGCATAGCCGCCAATCAAAGCGGTATGACAAGAACCAAACTGAATAGGCATGCCTAACTTTTTGCGAATCTCGTCATTACCATCGGCATAGGTTTTTACAGCAAAGCCGTTCTTTTCGACATGGTCTGCCCAATCTTTACAGCATCCGCAAGTTGGGCTCTTCCACATTGTTATTGCTGGCTTCTCAGTTGCAGAAAAACTAAATGTCGGCAATAGAAATAAGCCCAAAGAAATTAATCTTCTTTGTTGATTAACCAATTTCATATTAACCATCTCTTTCTTCAAATAAAGGTTGCCCTTGCGGGCAAGCCTTTTATTAATGATTGTGTCCTTGATTATTCATTGGCATCTGCCCATTCTTCATCTGCTGAGGCATTTGTCCACCATTCATGGGCATTTGCTTCATTTGCTCAGGAGTCATATTGCCCATCATTTTTTGATGTTGCTTCATCATCTTCTCATGCTCTTCTGGATGGCAGTACTCATGATCATCTGAGTCCGAACTCATCTGATGAGCACTCGCACCCTTGTAACCAAGAATACTTGGGTCCACCATACCGGCAATCATGGCAATGTGCCCAAATACCAAGAACAAAGCAACGCAGACCGCATGAATTTTTAGTTTGCCCATTTGATCTAGCGCTTTATTAACTAAGCCCATCTCTTGTAAGGCAATCCAAATCAATGGCAAGCCAGCAATTAAATATGTTCCGACTGCGATCACATCAATCACTGTTCTCCATTCGCCGGCTTTAGTAATGGGGACCACAGCATTAGTCATGATGTAAATGATGATGCCCACAAAATAAATGCCCACAGCAATACCAGCAAAGCGATTGAGGTAGTACACAGCGCCATCAAACTTGCGGGTAAAGAGTAGATATAGCTCGGTAATAGCCAACGTTTCAGCCAAGATGACTGGAATAGCCATAAAGATAATTAAGTTCCAAGGCTGGTTAACAGCCAATAACTCCATGTAATGAGTCATGTTCATAAGATTTCTCCAATATGTAACAGTGGCAAAGCGCCACAAAAATTAGTTAATAAGTGATTAGCTAATTTGTCTTGGCGGTTTGAAGATGTGACTTGGGATTGCCTCAACAATAAGTTGCGGCACTAAAGAAATAAAGTGATTTGAGAAATCTGGTTGGGTATATTGATTCGAAGAAAAATTAACTATGACACCTAGGCAACATTGATGGTGTACCTGATGATTAGTTGATTGTGACTTATTGTTCTTAGTGTCGGCTTGTGTATGACAATCATATTGAATCACATGCTCAGCATGAGCTTGAGACATGGCATTAGCAGACGCAGGCATGCTGCCAGCGTGAATCAAGCTGGCGAATAGACTAAAGCAGAGAGCCGCACATATCCTTCTCATATCTTAATTCTATACCTGATCACCAAATTTGTCGTTTTGAACTGTAGCGCAAGAACGGCACGCATGAAAAAACCACCCGCAGGTGGTTTATAGATTCTTGGTGGCCCGGGGCGGAATCGAACCACCGACACAAGGATTTTCAATCCTCTGCTCTACCGACTGAGCTACCAGGCCAAGAAACGAGATTATAGCGTAAGTTATTAAATAGATAAAGAAATGTGACTGATGGCGCTTATCCTGCTTGAAGGGCTTGTAAATTCTGAGTGGACAGGACAATCCTCATAACGGTGCGAGTAATTGATATCCATGGGACAGAGGATTGCTTTTTCAAACAACATTCTCGGTAAATCATCTATAGTCTTTACATGTATATACCTTCTAGCTTTAAAAATGCTGATCCAGAGGCGCTATCTCAATTAATTGCCACCTACCCATTGGGATTATTAATTAGCCATGGTCCCGAAGGGATTATCACCTCTCCCATCCCCTTCCTTTTACGCAATAACAATGCGGCCCTAAGCCTAGTTGCTCATATCGCAAAAGCCAATAAACATTGGCAGGCATTACAAAACAATCATGATTGCCTAGTTATCTTTACTGGGCACAATAACTACATCACACCAAACTGGTATCCAACCAAACAAACAACTCATCAAGTCGTTCCAACATGGAACTATGAAATTGTTGAAGTACGCGGCAAGGCAAAAGTCATTGAAGATAGCGCCTGGATACGAAAACAAGTTGAAGAATTAACTACTTCAATGGAGCATAAAAGAAAGTCACCATGGAAGGTCTCTGACGCACCAACGGAATTTATTAATGCTCAAATAAAAGCTGTCATTGGTATAGAAATTATGATCACAGAGATAAATGGCAAATGGAAGATGAGCCAAAACAAAACCGCAGAAGAAGTGGCCGGGGTTATACGTGGCCTATCTGATAAAAATGATGCGCATCACAATGAATGTGTCGCCCAAACTGTATTACATGCTAACTCAAACCCCAAAAAATAAAAGCCTTGTAACTCAAATTAATCGCCCTTGTAGCTACTAACATCAATGCCCAAGGTTTTTAGCTTACGATACAAGTGGGTTCTTTCTAATCCAGTCTTATCTGCCACTTTTGTCATATTGCCACCCAAATGCTCTAAGTGGTATTCAAAATAAGCTTTCTCGAAAAGATCCCGGGCCTCTCTCAGCGGTAAATCTATATATGCCAAGTTAAAATGGCTCGGCATAGTTTTTGACTCGGTAACTTCAAATTCTTCAGATTTTTGAATCGCAGGGACATCCTGCTTTATCTCTGATTGAAACAGTTCTTTAGGGGGTGATTTTTCTAATGCTTGCTCAACCGTTTTTAGAAGCTTTTGTAAAGCGATTGGTTTTTCTAAGAAATTCACTGCGCCAATTCTGGTGGCCTCAACGGCCGTGTCAATCGTAGCGTGTCCAGACATCATGACAACTGGCATAGTTAACTGCCCACTCAACGACCATTCTTTTAGCAAAGTTACACCATCTACATCTGGCATCCAAATATCAAGAAGCACCAAATCTGGCTCTAAATTATCTCTAGCATTTCTAGCTTCTTGTGCATTTTGTGCTGAAATTACCGAATGACCTTCATCAGTCAAAATCTCATTAAGCAATTCACGAATGCCCATCTCATCATCTACGATCAAAATACTTGCCATGGCTAACTTTGCTTAACTAATTGATTGAAATAAATAGATACCTCAGCACCTATCACCACATCTTCGTTCATACGATTACGTAACTCAATTCTTGCGCCATGTTCATCCACAATTTTTTTAACCATGGCAAGCCCCAATCCCGTTCCTTTGGCTTTTGTTGTTACATAGGGCTCAAAGGCTCGATTTAATATTCTTGCAGAAAATCCTGTTCCAGCATCAATCACACTCAACTTAACAATCCCTATACCAATCTCACTATTTTTTGGATAAGGCAACAACTCTGTTTTAACTAATATTGAGAAGCTTTCATTTCGAGAAGCCTCTATGCTTGAGTCAATAGCATTCTGAATCAAGTTATGCAAAACCTGTCTCAACTGAATTGAGTCCCCAATAATTGAAGGGCAATCCATATCCAAATCAGAAGAAATGGGGCTGCCTGCATAAAGATATAAAATCTCTGTCACTAAATCGTTCAATGACAAAGGTTGCAAATTAGCCTCTGGTGTTTTTGCGAAATCCCTAAAGTCATTCACCATTTTCTTCATGGCCTCAACTTGGGCAATAATAGTTCCCGTGCTTTTGGTTAATAACTCTTGCTGCTCTGGTGCAACATTATTTTCAAGTTTTAATTGCAGCCGCTCCGCTGACAGTTGTATTGGCGTCAATGGATTTTTAATCTCATGCGCAAGTCTTCTAGCAACCTCACCCCAGGCGATTGAGCGTTGCGCGGTAATCACTTCGGAAATATCATCAAACACGACAATATATAGGCCTGTGGCAAGATGTGTTCCACGGACTAATAACGTAACGCCCTGACCATGCAGAGGATCAAGTTCTACCTGATCTTCTAAAATAATTTGCTTTTGCCAGTGTTCATCTGGACTTTGACTAGAAATATGATGCGCTTCAAACTCTTGTTTAACTTCACGCTCAAATGCTAAAAGTTTATCGACAGAACCTAAGCGCTTACCCACACAATTTTCTAAATTTGTAGAAAATATTCTGGATGCTCCAGCATTAGCAATAACCAAATTAAAAGATTCATCTAACACGCAAACACCAGCGGTTAAATTAGACAAAACGCTTTCTGATAGCGCCTTTGATTCTTGAAGTGAGTTGCGGGCCTCTAATAATTGCCTAGTCATTACGTTAAATTGCTTTGTTAACATACCCAACTCATCGCCGGTATTAATCTCTGGCTTGGGTGATAAATCACCCTCAGCAACCGCCTTGGTACCTTTTAGCAACATTAATAATGGATAGGCAAGCTGGCGGCCTAACAATAATGCCAAAGTAACCGCAATAAAAAGCGCTAAAAATAATGTGATGGTTAAGGTCCCTATGTACATCTTTCGAAGGCCCGACCTTCCCAAGGCTTTCTCTTGATACTCAATATAAGCATCTTGTACTGCTAGTGCATTATTGCTAATGCTCTCTGGCATATATTTAACTAATAATAAATATCGATCCTCAGACTGAGCTCTTAAATTAAATGAGGAAATATTGCCTGAAGATGTGTGGCCTTGAATTGGAATAATAATTTTAATGGCGTAACTAGGGTGACCATCTGCCTTATTAGGCTCATCAACTTGGATATAGTTTCCAATAGTTTTAGCTTGATTTAGCTTATCTTGAGACGACATCTCAGAAACGGCTGATGTCAAACCCAAGCTCGCACTAGCAATTAATTTGGGACCACCACCAAACAAAGAGATCTCCTCTAAATCCATTTGTTGGCGTTGTCGAGAAAACAAAAGGGTTAGTCCACCCTCTCCCTGGGTTCTGAGATTTGCCCCAATTAAGTTTGCTAGATCCCTACCCTTACCTAATAAGTCTGCTTTGGATACTTCAATGCTGGCCTTACCTAAATTTAACCCAGCCTCTAATGCGCGCTCAACCTTGACATCAAACCAAGACTCAATACTTCGCGACACAAATTGCAATGAAACGCCATACAAAATAGCACCTGGTAAAACTCCAACCAATGCAAAAAACATTGCCAATTTAGCAATCAACCTTGCGCCGAAATAACCTCTTCTCCAGCGCATAGTAATACTTATAACCAACCCAACAATCACAGCAAAAAATAAAATTCCAATAAATATATTTGCTGCAAATAACATAGCGAAATACTCTTCAAAAAAAGAAGTATTCGCCGATGCTGTTGCTAATAACACCAACAAGATCAGCGCTAAAAGAACGACGGTTCCCACCAAAAATGGTTTGGCTAAAAATCTCATCATGGAGAAACAACTCCATGCGAAGAAAGCAGAGCTTTGGGCACAAACTCAAAACGACTCCACTCGCTTTGGAGATTCCAGGCTTTTGAATTAATGGCATTAACCTGAAATGGTTTGGCCAGTTGATTCGTATCTAATCTCATACGAACTGCAGCGGTATAGCTTTGGTTCTGATTGAGTGCAAGCTGTTCTATAACTGCCCAATCATCAATAGAACTAACTGCGGCCATTGCTTGCCTTAGGTTAGCCGCTGTTAATGTCACGCTTCCTAGCGTCACTTTATATTGGTCAGTTAATGCCTGATAGGAAATTCTGGATGTTCTTTGAACATCGACTATTTTTTCATCAAACCAATACCAGCGCCCTTTGGTTAATTGAAATTCAGTAACGAAATGAAGCGTGACGCCCTTTTTAACGAGTTGCTCTAATGCTGGACTTAGCTCTACATTAATTTCGGCACTCAATAACCAAGCCTTATCACTTGGCGCCAAAGTGATTTTTTTAAATTTTATTTCATCACCATAGGCAAGGCCGGTCATGATAACCAGCAAAAATACAGCTTTAGCAATCCAGTTATAAATCTGGCGCATCTCTCACCAATTAGTGTTTTTTTGACTTTTCAAATAATGCATAGAAAAAGCCATCGTGGTTCATTGATGGCAACAACTGCCCTGGTGCCTCTAATCGTACAGCATCTGGAACGCTATTTAACCACCAGCGCGCCTGAAGCTCTCCTTCTTCAGGAAAAACAGAACAAGTAACGTATAACAATTTACCACCCGGCTTTAATAGTGGCCATAAGGCAGTTAGTATTTTTCGCTGAGCAATTTGTAGATTTTTAATGTCAGCTTCTTGTCTTAAATAGGTAATATCTGGGTGCCGGCGCACAATTCCTGATGCAGAACACGGAACATCCGCCAAAATTGCATCATATGGCTCTCCGTTGTACCAGGCTTTAGGATCTGCTGCGTCTCCAACTAGAACGTTTCCTCCAGATAAAGAAAGTCTTGAAAAATTCTCTTCTATTTTTTTGGCCCTCAACGGATCGATTTCTAGCGCATCTAACTGAACATCAAACTGCTCCAACAAATGCGCACTTTTACCACCCGGAGCTGCACAAGCATCTAAGACTCTTGATTTAATTTGCGGGGCCAATAGATTCGCCGCCAATTGAGCACCAGCATCTTGCACAGAACAGGTCCCAGAAAAAAATCCTGGCAACTGATTGACTGGCACAGGTTTTGTAAGGTGCAGCGCATTTGATAACTTAGTGCCCGCGACTTGAGCTAATGGCACAAAATCAATGCCCGCTGCGCGCAAAGACTCTTGATAATCCCGAATCTTTTCTGTGGTGTTTAATTGTCTTTGATTTAAACGAATAATCAGCGGAGGCTTCTCTCTAGAGCATCGAATGATTTCTTGATATTCAGAGGGGTAGGCTCTTTTTAATTTATTTATCCACCAATCTGGATAGGATGGATGGCTCTGCTCAGAGATTTCTTTATAGATGTCAGGGCTTCTAAGAATGCGTCTTAATATTGCATTAACAAGGCCTTTAGCAAAAGACATATCTCTATCTAACTGTGTCGCATTAACGGCTTCATTAACCAATGTGTGTGTTGCATACATGGGTTCGCGATCATTTTCTGGCACCAAGGCAATAGAGGCCCAAAGTAAATACTTTGTTAAACCCGGCGGTGTCTTTTGTAAATACTGATTCAGCACTTCATGCACCCAAAACCCACGCCTCAATGCTTGGAAGGTAATGCTTTGAACTGCCGGCCTTAAGTCTGCAGAAACTGTCTGCATTGCCAAGGTTAAAGAAATGCCCTCATGCACCTGCTCAAGTATTTTTGCAGATGCTAGAAGTGCCTTTGAAAGGCTAACGCCTTGAGATTTAATTTCAGACAGAGTAAGTTCCTGTTCTTGCCATTTCCATTAAACGAAAAACTCGATCCTCTGTTGGGGGATGAGTTGAAAATAAACTTGCAATACCGCCGCCAGACAATGGATTCATAATCATCATCTGAGCAGTTTCTGGGTGCTGCTCTACAGCATCGAAGGAACGCCCCATCGCGTAGTTTTGTATTTTTTCAAGTGCGCTAGCTAATGCCGCTGGATCACCACAAATTTCTGCACCACCCCTATCTGCCTCGTATTCACGAGCACGGGATATGGCCATCTGAATTAAGCTTGCAGCAAGCGGGGCTAAAATCATAACCAATAGACTTGCAACCGGATTACTTGGTCGCCCCTCTGAATTTCTACCCCCAAAGAACATGGCAAAATTCGCTAATGCTGATAAAGCACCCGCCATAGTAGCCGATATGGTAGAAATCAATATATCCCTGTGTTTAACATGAGCTAACTCATGGGCCATAACACCTTTAATTTCTCTCTCCGACAGAATCTGCAAAATTCCAGTGGTTGCAGCTACGGCTGCATGGTCTGGATTTCTCCCAGTAGCAAAAGCGTTTGGGGCGCTCTCTTCAATTAGATAAACTCGCGGCATTGGCAAGTTGGCTTTTTGTGCCAGCTCAGCAATCATCCGATAAAAATGCGGTGCGGTTGTTTCATCAACCTCACGGGCATTCATCATCTTTAGAACCATGCTATCGGAAAACCAATAACTAAAAAAGTTCATGCCAAAAGCCAATAATAGGGCCATCAACATCCCTTGCTCACCACCAACCATGCCACCAATCACAATAAAAAGACCGGTGATTGCCGCCATTAATAAAGCTGTTTTAAACCAATTAAACATTTTTATATTCCCAATATTTTGGTTAATTATTCTAGGGCAAATTAAATAAACTGTTGGCCGACCAGCCAACTCATTGATTGAGCCAACTGAAAGGCTGGGACTTTTTTTCCGCCTGATTTTTGCAGCTCAATTAACAAAATAGTCTCATTCTCTGCTGCAACAATAAGTCCAAATTTCTCAATGGCTAATAATGTTCCCGATGGCGCATCTGTTTTTTCTCCAACATACTTCGATTGCCACACCTTGATGAGATCGACGCCACTTTGAAAGCTTGCGCCGGGGAATGGATTGAAAGCGCGTATTTTTAGATCAATCTTTTTGGCGCCTTCAGCCCAATTAATTCGAGACTCATCTTTCATGATCTTGTTAGCATAAGTCACACCACCATCTTCTTGCGGCTTGCTTAGCAAAACTTGATGTCGCTCAAAATCATCCAAAGTTTTAGTAATCATTGCACCACCCAAGTCAGCTAAACGATCATGCAATGTACCCGTTGTGTCTTCTGCAGAAATTGGAACCGTTGTCTTGGCAATAACAGCGCCAGTATCTAATCCCAAATCCATTTGCATAATAGATATGCCAGTCGCCTGATCGCCAGCCTCAATGGCCCGATGAATTGGCGCAGCCCCCCTCCACCGCGGCAGGATAGATGCATGAATATTTAGGCACCCGGCTCGTCCAGGGACTTCTGCAATATCAAAAATTTCTTGTGGCAATATCAATCCATATGCCGCAACCACCATGACATCAAAATCAGTATTTTTTAAAATTTCTAATGCAGCTTTTGCTTCTTGTGCATACTTACCACTAACGCGTAAAGAAGTTGGTTGCAGGATTGAAATACCCTCAGCTAACGCCAGCTCTTTTACTGGACTAGCCTGCAAATGCATCCCTCTTCCTGCGGGCCTATCTGGCTGAGTCATAACTAATACAACCTGATGCCCAGCCGCAATAATTGCCTGTAATGCAGTCTTTGCAAACTCTGGCGTACCTGCAAAAACAATTTTTAACATTAAAACTCGCCTGCCTTTAATCGCTTCTTGAGTTTTCCAGCAATTCTCATGCGCTTAAGTGATGATAGATACTCAACAAATACTTTTCCTTTTAGATGATCAATTTCATGCTGGATACAAACAGCTAATAAACCATCTGCATGCAACTCAAATATTTTCCCCTCTAAATTGAGCGCCCTGACTTTTATTTCTGCCGGACGACTCACCTCATCATAAAAATCTGGAACTGATAAGCATCCCTCTTGCCAATCCTTGGTTGTTTCGCTTACCCAGATAATTTCCGGATTAATAAACACCTGAAGCTGATCTCTCTCATCAGATAAATCCATCACCACAACTTGAAGATGTTGGTTGACCTGTGTGGCCGCCAAACCTATACCAGGGGCGTCGTACATGGTCTCAGCCATATCCGCCACTAACTGACGAATCTTTTGATTAATTTCAGCCACAGGTTTTGCAACTGTATGCAAACGTGGGTCTGGATAATGAAGGATTGGTAATACAGCCATTTCAGAAATATCTTACAAAAAAATCAGTTCATGCTGATTGAAGGTTAAACAAAGAGCTTTCACAATAAACAATGCCCTCTATTATCACCATCAATCAACGAAACCCCTATTATCCAAGGAGATTGCTAGACTTAGCAGATGCTCCTAAAGAAATTTACTGTTTAGGCCATCTAGAAGCCCTTAACAAAGTTGGCTTTGCGATTGTTGGATCGCGCAAAGCCAGCCAACAAGGTTTAAAACAAAGCTTTAGGTTTGCCAAAAACCTCTCTATGGCTGGTTTTAGCATCATCTCAGGGCTTGCAGAGGGTATCGACGCTGCGGCCCACCAAGGCGCCCTTAGTAGCGGCTCTACACACCCAACAATCGCTATTTGTGGCGCTGGTCTTGATACTTGTTACCCAAGTCAAAATAAGCGGTTATTTGATGAAATCGCTCAAAAGGGACTTCTTATCTCTGAATACCCATTGGGCACGGGTGTTAAACCATTTCATTTCCCCAAAAGAAATCGCCTAATTGCGGCTTTATCGGTTGGCATCTTAATCGTTGAGGCAAAAATTAAATCAGGCTCTTTAATCTCGGCTAAACAAGCTGCAAACCTAGGCAGAGAAGTTTTCGCAATTCCCCGCTCTATAGAAGATAAGGGGGCTGAAGGCTGCCATTACCTAATTAATGACGGGGCAAAACTAACCCAAAATATATCGGATATCTTAGATGAACTTAAGCCTTATCAAGGGGTTAGATAATCAAAAGTAGTTTAAAAACAGACTCTTGTTCGCTGAATTATTGAAATTTTGCCTAATTTTTCATTTATCGGTTAATAATAAAAAAAGAAAATTTAATTAATTTGACCCTTTGGGAAAGCTGCAACGTGGCAAAAACAAGTGCACAAACCGGTCCAAGCAAGGCCCTCATCATTGCGGAAAAACCGTCCGTAGCGGCAGATATTGCTCGCGCCCTAGGCGGATTTATAAAGCATGAGGATTATTTTGAAAGCGATGAGTTCGTGGTGTCATCTGCTGTTGGTCATTTGCTTGAAATAGCCGCTCCGGATGCTTATGAGGTTAAGCGTGGAAAATGGTCTTTCAACAACTTACCGGTTATTCCTCCACACTTTGACTTAAGGCCGATTCCTAAAACAGAGGCACGCCTCAAGGTTTTACAAAAGCTTATCAAACGAAAAGACGTCAACCGTTTAATTAACGCATGTGACGCAGGTCGTGAAGGCGAATTAATTTTTAGGCTCATTGCTCAACACACTAAAGCCCCTCAAAAAGTTGAGCGCTTATGGCTGCAATCCATGACCCCTCAAGCCATTCGAGAAGGATTTGCGCATCTTCGCAGCGATGAAGAGCTCCTCAATTTAGCAAATGCTGCGCGCTGCAGATCTGAGTCCGACTGGTTGGTTGGTATTAACGGCACGCGCGCTATGACCGCATTTAATAGTAAAGCTGGGGGCTTTTTCTTAACAACAGTTGGCCGCGTTCAGACACCCACCTTATCTATTGTTGTAGAGCGCGAAGAATTAATTCGCAAGTTCATTTCTCGTGATTATTGGGAGGTTAGCGCCGAATTCATTTGTGCAGCCGGTATTTATCAAGGTAAATGGTTTGACCCTAAATTTAAAAAAGAGTCAAAAGATACAGCGACAGACCCTGAGAAAAAAGACAGCCGCTTATGGAGTGAGGCTGCGGCAGCAAGCATTGTTGCCGCCTGTCATGACAAGCCAGGCAAGGTAACAGAAGAATCTAAACCTAGCACTCAAGCAGCACCTCATTTATTTGACTTAACAAGCTTACAGCGTGAAGCCAACGCTAGGTTTGGTTTCTCTGCTAAAAATACACTAGGATTAGCTCAAGCACTTTATGAAAGGCATAAAGTCCTTACCTACCCAAGAACTGATTCAAGAGCACTGCCAGAAGACTATTTACCAACTGTTAAGAGCACATTGGAAATGTTGGCTGAGAGCTCTAACAATTACTATCCTTTTGCCTCTGAAATTCTTAATAAGTCTTGGGTAAAACCAAATAAAAAGATTTTTGATAACAGCAAAATATCTGATCACTTTGCGATTATTCCAACGCTACAAGCGCCTAAAAATCTGTCTGAGCCCGAACAGAAACTATATGACTTGGTTGTTCGCCGTTTCATGGCAATATTTTTTCCGTCAGCTGAATTCAAGGTTACAACTCGCATAACAGAAGTAAGCGGTCACCAATTCAAAACCGAGGGAAAAGTTTTAACAAATCCAGGCTGGCTAACAGTTTACGGAAAATCTGTACAAGATGACAAAGAGTTAGTTGCCGTTGCCTCTAATGAAACAGTTCAAACTGAGTCTATTAGTCCTGTTGCGCTTAAAACAAAACCTCCTGCGCGATATACAGAAGCAACGCTTTTATCTGCCATGGAAGGTGCTGGAAAATTAATTGATGATGAAGACTTCAGAGAGGCCATGTCGGAAAAAGGCCTAGGGACGCCGGCAACACGTGCGGCCATTATCGAAGGTCTTCTGGCAGAAAAATACATGGTGCGCGAAGCAAGAGAGCTTATTCCAACGGCAAAAGCATTCCAATTAATGACTTTGTTACGTGGCCTAGGGGTAGAAGAGTTAACCCACCCTGCGCTTACTGGTAACTGGGAACATAAATTATCGCTAATGGAAAAAGGTCAAATAGATCGCAATACATTTATGCAAGAAATTGCACAGATGACACAGCGAATTGTTAAACGTGCAAAAGAATATGATAGCGACACAATTCCGGGTGACTACGCAGATCTTGCAACCCCCTGTCCACATTGCGGCGGTCTCGTCAAAGAAAACTATCGTCGCTTTGCCTGTGAAAAATGCGGTTTTTCTATCAGCAAAATACCTGGCGGACGAGCCTTTGAAACTGAAGAAGCTGAAGCTTTAATTGCAAATAAAGAAATTGGCCCCTTACAGGGATTCCGAAGCAAAATGGGCCGACCATTTGCAGCCATCATTAAACTAGTCACGATTCCTGAAGATGATAAAGACTATCCAAACGCTGGGTATAAACTTGAATTTGATTTTGGAAATAGCCAAGATGATGATGGCGAAGAAGTTGATTTCACTGGACAAACTGCTTTAGGTCCATGCCCGAAATGTTCAGCTGCAGTTTATGAACATGGCATGAAATATCTCTGTGAAAGAAGCGTAGGCCCCAATAAGGCCTGTGATTTTTCAACAGGAAAAGTTGTTCTCCAACAAGAAATATCGCGCGAGCAAGTCAGCAAGCTTTTGAGCGAAGGGAAAACTGATTTATTAACCAACTTTAAGTCGATGAGAACAGGTAGAGGATTTAAAGCTTATTTAGCCAAACAACCTGATGGCAAAATCGGTTTTGAGTTTGAGACCCCCGCTAAAAAACGCGCAGGAGACAAGGCCCCGGCCAAATCAGCGGTTAAACCTGCTGCTGTTAAGCGTGCTCCGGCTAAGAAACGAGCGTCAAAAAAATCAGATTGATCATTCTCACAAGCCAAGTGTTCGGTAAACATTTGGCTTGCGAGCGCAGACCACATCACGCCCCTTGAACCCAAAGCAGTTAAAACATAAATGCCCGGATAACCTGGTATCGGGCCCATAATAGGCAATCGATCCTTAGCAACACATCGAACCCCAACAAATGCATCTGTTGTTAAAAGTTCGTCTTTAGGTAAATGTATCCCAATCATCTCAGCGAGTTGCTCACGATTTTCATCGTGGCTAGTCTGCCAAATATTTAAATCATCCATATCTTCGTCGTAGGTAGAGCCAGCGATCCACTCGTATATCTCCCTAGATAATTTAGTGGGCGGTAAGCAATACGCTTTTCCTGACAAAGCTACTTGGGGCAAATTTTGGGCCCAAGATTTTCTTTGTGAAAATTGAAATGTTGAGAGTTGCCCTCGAACAGGCTTTAAGGGTAATTCAATACCGATGCTCTTTACCAAGATTTTTGTGCCTAAACCAGATGCAAAAAAGATTCGCCTAGATTGTGCAACGAACTGTTTATCTCCACTAAAAACCGTCCAAAACTTCCCTGTATTTTCTATAGCTGAAAGTTTAGTATTCCACAGCGTTTGGGTTGAAAGTAGTGAGCTTAGCTCTTCATCACAAGCATTTTTTAAGTTGACCCATCCACCCTTCGGAAACCATGTTCCAGCTGCCTCAATACCGGTTATTGACTTTGATTCATTTTCATCTAATGCCAAAGCATCTTCAGGGTTGAATCCGATAGATAGTAAGTGATCACTTAATTTTATCTTGTCAAAAAATGGAGTCTTCTTGGCTAGATGAAAAACCCCACCTTGATGCCAATTTTTAGCCCAAACTATGCGAGCCTCATCAAATGCTAAATGAGTAAGCCGCTGCAATCTTGATGCCCCCCGACCAATATAAGGATGGCACAATGCTGCCGAATGGTTACTGGTCCCTGCCCCAGGAGAAGCCTCGGCATCAATTAATAAGAAGTTATTAATGCTATTGTTTTTCAGGGCTTTAACAATGGCACTTCCGGCAATTCCACCACCGATTACTATTGCGTCGTAAAGATGCTCTTGATTTGGCTGATACATAACTTTCTTGGTTTTATCAATTTGAAGTATTGATATTAAAAAAGCCCTGATTACAGGGCTTTTTATTCGCTACTTTATTTTTTAACTGAGCAAGACATTACCCAGCTAAACGAGCCTCTAACGCATTCTTGGTATCTACCAACTCTTTTGGTAAATGATAAGAAAGTTGCTCAAATAACTCGTCATGCAACTTCATCTCTGCCTGCCAAGCAGCCTTATCAATAGAGGTCACTTTTGTAAACTGCTCTGTACTAAAGTCAAGGCCTGACCAATTGATATCGTTATGAGATGGTGTTGTACCAAAAATGTTTTCTTGGCCAGATGCAGTACCTTCAATACGGCCCAACATCCAGGCAAGCACTCTCATGTTCTCGCCATAACCAGGCCAAACAAACTTACCATTCTCATCTTTACGGAACCAGTTAACGCAATAAATATTTGGTAATGTTGCACCTTCAGCCTCTAGCTTCTTACCCATATCAAGCCAATGCTGGAAGTAATCGCTCATGTTGTAGCCTGTAAATGGCAACATTGCAAATGGGTCTCTGCGCACTACGCCCTGTTGACCAGCAGCCGCAGCCGTTGTTTCAGAGCCCATCGTTGCAGCCATATAAACGCCCTCAACCCAATTGCGGGCCTCGGTTACTAATGGAACAGTCGTAGAGCGACGACCGCCAAAAATAAATGCATCAATTGCTACCCCAGCTGGGTTATCCCATTCCGCATCAATAACAGGGTTGTTGGTTGCGGCTACAGTAAATCGAGCATTCGGATGTGATGCTTTACGGCCATTAGCTGAATCAGCAGGGGTCCAATCTTTTCCCTGCCAATCAATTAAATGATCCGGGGCTTTATCCGTCATGCCTTCCCACCAAACATCACCATCATCCGTTAAGGCAACATTTGTAAAGATCACATCTTTATTTAAAGACGCCATGCAGTTGGCATTTGTTAATGTATTCGTTCCTGGGGCAACGCCAAAATAGCCAGCCTCTGGATTAATGGCAAATAGACGTGTTTGACCTGTTACTGGGTCTTTGCGCGGCTTAATCCAAGCAATATCATCACCAATAGTAGTTACTTTCCAACCATTAAACCCTTGTGGTGGAATCAACATCGCAAAGTTCGTTTTGCCACAAGCCGATGGAAATGCTGCGGCTACGTGATATTTCTTACCTTCAGGCGAAGTGACACCCAAAATTAACATGTGCTCAGCTAACCAGCCTTGATCACGGCCCATTGTTGATGCAATGCGTAAAGCAAAACACTTTTTGCCCAGTAGCGCATTGCCACCATAACCAGAGCCGTAAGACCAGATTTCACGTGTCTCAGGATAATGAACAATATATTTTGTTGAGTTACACGGCCATGCAGAATCTTTTTCGCCAGCTTGAAGCGGCTTGCCAACGGTATGTACGCATGGGACAAAATGACCGTCTGTACCTAGAACATCAAAAACACCCTTACCCATACGGGTCATGATGCGCATATTGATGGCCACATAAGGACTATCTGATAACTCAACCCCAATATGTGCAATTGGTGAACCTAATGGCCCCATAGAAAAAGGCACAACATACAATGTTCTGCCTTTCATACATCCGGTAAATAATGGTTTTAACGTTTGACGCATTTCGGCTGGGTCCATCCAGTTATTAGTTGGACCAGCATCCGCTTTATTTTTAGAGCAAATATATGTTCGATCTTCTACGCGTGCCACATCACTAGGATCAGAACAGGCCAAATAAGAATTTTCGCGTTTACTTGGATTTAATTTTTTTAAAGTCCCTGCGGCAACCATTTTGGCGCAGAGCATGTCATATTCTTCTTGTGAGCCGTCGCACCAATAAACGGCATCTGGTTGAGTTAAAGCGGCAATTTCAGCCACCCAATCAATTAATTTCTGATGTTTAACATAAGATGGCACATTAAGGGCGGCCACACCCTTCATCGTAGGTTGATTCATGGTTCGATTAGTATGATTGGAATACCGTAAGGATAACACTTGGTGCTATTCTCAGCCTTACAAGCCCTATTAATTAAAAAGCGTATTAATCAAAGATTTTTTCAAAAAGATACTTTTCTGCGTCGTCCCACCCTTGTTGATAAGTGGCAGGCATTAACTCATGATGAGTGTAATCCCAACTAGAAATGGGTACGGCAGAAGAGGGCTGAACGTAGTGTAGCCGTAACCCCGGTAGCTCGCGGATGAAATGATTGGGCATTGAATAACGCCTAGTTAATAACACCAACACCTCTTTAGGGGCTTGACCGAGCTTAGCTGCCAGAAGCCCGTCAACAGGGACGTTATCAACCAGACCACCATCTAAAACTGTCACACCATTTCTGTACATAACAGGTGTGAATGGCGGAGTACAGGATGATTGCAAAATAAGTTCAACTAGAGACTCTAAATTAGGACAATCTTGCGCAGCGACAAATATTCTCTTAAATCCCAATGAGCGCCCAAGTGTCGGGTGCAAATTTTTTCTTAAGTGTTTTTCTAGGTTATAGGCTAACAAACCAAGTGCAACAGCCATTTTTGGCCCCATCCAGCTTGGTATCTGGGCTAAACCTATTTGAATCTTTGGCGCCTGCTGTAATGCATTAAAACCATCTGCCAATATATTTCTTAAAGCATTCTTATATATCTCATGATGCGGGAAAATGGGTTCTTTAGAAAATAGATTCTCCCAGCAAACGTTTTTTTTAACATCCGCCAAGGCACTTGCGTAATAATCTAGCCCCCACTGAGCCCCGACCCGCCCTGGCCTTGTAAACAAAAGGCAGGCTGTCGCCGCTCCTGCGCTAATGCAGACAATTCTTTCTGGGCTTTGGGGTAGTGTTTCATTTAATCGGTGCCAAAATCCAGCTTGCCACCAACAGCGATTGCCACCACCCGCCAAAACAATTTGATCAAATTTCATTTAAGTCTATTTGCCAATGCAAAAAGTACTAAAAATTTTTCCAAGCAAATCATCTGGTAAAAATTCACCTGTAATTTTAGATAATGCGTCTTGTGCCAAGCGCATATCCTCAGCTGCTAACTCAATAAAACTTGAACCATTATTCAGCTGTAGTAAGGCGCTATTAATAAATTTTTCAGCCTCAGCCAACGCCTCTAAATGCCTTTTTCTTGCAAGAATCCCACCTTCAGCCTCAGGTTGCCAACCAGCGACCCTCAATAGTTCGGCCTTCAAAAGATCCAGTCCTTCACCACTTTTAGCGGAAACCAACAGCTCATTATTTAAAGTAGCTGGTCTAACCTTAGCCTGATCAATTTTATTCCATACAATCTGAACAGGAACTGAAGACGATAATTTTGTTTTGATCTTAGTTAGCAATGATTGGTCGATATCGCTTAGGCCCTGTTGCTCACTCGCATCCAATAAATGCAAGATTAAATCGGCTTGTCCAATTGCCTGCCACGTTCTCTCAATTCCAATTTGCTCAACGCTATCTGTCGTTTCTCGCAGGCCTGCGGTATCAATAATATGTAGAGGGACACCGTCTAATTGAATGGTTTCTTTTAGCCGATCTCGTGTGGTGCCCGCCACAGGTGTAACAATTGCCACCTCTTCGCCCGCTAACGCATTCATTAAGGAGCTCTTCCCAACATTGGGTTGTCCAACTAGAACAACCGTAATGCCATCTCTAACAATCACGCCTTGACGTGCTGCTTTTTTAATCTCTTGTATATCACTTAGAATTTTTTCTAAACGCCCGAATACGTCGTGCTGTTTAATAAAATCAATCTCTTCTTCCGGGAAATCTAAAGTAGCTTCCGTTAAAGCCCTTAGCTCTGTTAAACCGTCTAAAAAAATATGAATTCTTTTAGAGAATTCGCCTTTCAAAGATTTGGCGGCACTTTTAGCCGCGAGAGCACTACTCGCATCAATTAAATCAGCAATCGCTTCTGCCTGAGCTAAGTCTACCTTCCCATTTAAAAAAGCACGCTCAGTAAATTCACCGGGTTTCGCTAAGCGCAAACCTATTGAGGAGCCAAGCTCTAAACAACGGTCAATTAATACAGTCAATGCGGCTGAACTGCCATGACATTGCAACTCTAAGATATCTTCCCCTGTATAGGAGTGTGGCGAAGGGAAGTAAATTGCCAAGCCTTCATCAATAATGTTGTTCTGTGCATCTGAAAAACTCAATAAAGTCGCTTGCCGAGGGATAAGATCTTTATGACAAAGCTCCTTAATGAGCTTACCAATTCCAGTCCCTGAAATACGAATAATTCCAACGCTGGCGCGCCCTTTAGCCGTTGCAAGGGCAATGATGGGAGCGCGCCAATGTTGCATTATTTAAGTCGTTTTTTTACCGCTAAACATTCTGTTAATTTGCCACTGTTGTGCGATAGAAAGAATGTTGTTAACCACCCAATACAAAACTAAACCAGATGGGAAGAAAAAGAACATCACTGAAAATGCAATCGGCATAATCATCATTACTTTTGCTTGCACAGGATCTGGCGGTGTTGGGTTAAGTTTTGTCTGTACAAACATAGACACAGCCATTAGGACAGGCAAAATGAAGAATGGATCTGGTTTTGCCAAATCATGAATCCAACCTAACCATGGCGCAGCACGCATTTCAACTGATGCCAATAACACCCAATACAACGCAATAAATACTGGTATTTGAATTAACACTGGGAAACATCCGCCCAAAGGGTTAATTTTTTCTTTACGATACATCTCCATCATGGCTTGATTAAGTTTTTGCGGCTCACCCTTAAAGCGCTCTTTCATTTCTAACAATCTAGGCTGAACCTCTTTCATTCTAGCCATAGATTTATAGCTTGCTGCAGACAACGGGAAAAACGCTAACTTAATGAGAATAGTTAACAAAATAATTGACCACCCCCAGTTGTTAATTAACCCGTGGATTTTTTCCAATAACCAAAAAATTGGTTTTGCCAAAATAGTTAACCAACCATAATCTTTAACAAGCTCTAATCCTGGAGCAATGCCCTCAAGCTCATGCTCTTCCTGTGGGCCAACAAATAACTTGAGAGTTTCTATTTTTTCTTGACCAATTGTTAAAGGATCAATTTTTGTTTGAACCCCAACGCGATATTGATTACCGTCTAACTTTCCAACATATAACTCACGCACAGCATCTACTGAAGGGATCCATGCCGAAGCAAAATAGTGCTGCACCATAGCTACCCAAGTATTTTCGTTAGCAGCTTGTGCACCCGGCAATTTTGCTTTGCCTTTATCAATATCAGAAAACTCAATTTTGTGGAATTTTTCTGCATCTGAATAAACAGCAGGTCCCGTAAACGTACTATAGAAAGAGCTCTCGCTTAACTTTTCACCATCTCTAACTAATTCTGTATATAAAGTTGCATCAAAACTTTTTGAACCCACATTTTTAATAATGTGCTTTGCCTCTAAAACATAAGAGCCCTGAGGGAGCGTGTAGATTTTTTCTAACCGCACGCCATTTTTTTCTGCTGCAAGCGTTATGCTATTTGCTGTAGAGCTTTTTATTACGGTAAACAATTGTGTATGGTTAGGTAAATCGATATTAGCGGCGGAAACTAACCCTGAACGGGCAAAGTATTGGCGCTTTGTGCTGCGATCAAAAATCACTACCGGTGTTTTGTCTTCCTCTAAATGCTTCAATAATTTCGCTTTAGCAACAACGCCTCCAAGCGTATCAACTTCAAGCTCTAAGAGGTCGTTCTTCAAAACAAGTAATTCGCCACTCTTTGCAGGGGTAGCTAAAGTAGATGTTGGAACGCTTGTATTTGTAGTAACTTTTGGCAGCTCTTTATTTGAGTTCCCAACATTAGTCGCGGCAGCTTTAGTTGGGGCAGAAGCAAATAAAGATGGCTGACCATTATGTTTTTGCCAACCATCAAATAATAAGATGGCTGAAATAGTAAAAATTGCCCAAAGCAACGTTTTTTTGATGTCCATTATTTTGCGTTTTCTGTGTAAATGACGTAAGTGAAGATTGTAGTGTGAGATGACTACTTTTTTGTGACCTTTTCGGGAACCAAATCAATCCCCCCTCTTGCCCAAGGGTTACATCTTAAAATCCTATATACACTTAAGAAAAACCCCTTAAATGCACCATGTTTTTCTATCGCCTCAATGGCATAACAAGAGCATGTTGGATAAAAGCGGCACTGAGAACCCCAGAAAGGGCTTAGTCCAATTTGATAAAAGCGAATCAATGCTTTTAAGAGTTTTGCCACCATGACTCACCCCATTAATTTCTTAAGCTCTTCACGAATTTCTTGTCGCTCTGGGTCTCTGAGACGCCCCTTTGTTCGCTCACCAATTTTTTTACGTAAGCGGAAAACAATTAGCTCTGAAGGCTGTTTGTTATGCTCAGATGAAAGTCGAAACGCCTCTCGCATTAGTCGCTTAATACGATTTCTATCTACAGCTCTTTTAGCTAGTTTTTTAGGCACAGTCAGTGCCATAGCTGCAGCTTGGCCAGCCAACTGATGTTTAGCTATAAATTTAGTAACCTGAGGTTTTTGTCCTAATATTTGACGTATTAGGCTTGCGTCAGAAATACGTGCAGAGCGAGGCAATGACTGGCCCGCTCTGCAGATTTTTTCAGCTTGCTGTTGATTAAACAGCGAGGCGTTTACGTCCTTTAGCACGGCGCGCATTTAAAACATGACGGCCACCTTTAGTTTTCATGCGAACACGAAAACCGTGAGTGCGTTTACGACGGGTTACTGAGGGTTGATATGTACGTTTCATAATTATTTCCTAGGGAACCTTAGATTCTCCCTTTTTTCATTAATGACGTCAATACATATTTACATCATTAATTTTTATTCTCAGAGTTACCTTATTGTTTTAATTGAAAAATTTGACTTACCAACAAGTTATCCACAGCTTATCCACCGACTTATGCATTGTGGATAACTTTTCAAAGCATCTACAATCGCACGGTGAATATAAATACTTTAACAAATTCCACGTTAACTACAGAAACAAACCTTGAAGCATTTTGGGAGTTTGTTTCTAATGCTTTCTCTAAAGAGCTCTCTCCACAACAGTTTAAAACTTGGATTAAGCCGTTATTTGCGCTCTCCTTTAATCAAAACACCCATGTTTTGGAGTTGGCCGCACCCAATAGATTTAAACTGGATTGGGCAAAAAACCAATTTAATCAACGATTTATAGATATTTCTAGCCATTATTTTAGTAGGCCCGTTACAGTTGATTGGGTATTGGACCCTAAAATTAAACTAGTCAACACACAGGACAAACAGTCAGAATTTATTTCAGAGAACATTTCTTCTGGAGAGTTAAGAATCAATGCACAAACTGGTGGTTCTGGTGAAAACACCGCTGATCAACTGGAAGTTCCAAGCATTGGTATTGATGGTAGATCAAGGCTTAATCCGGCCCTCACATTTGATAGTTTTGTAACTGGTAAAGCAAACCAACTTGCACGCGCAGCCGCAATACAAGTAGCCAACAACCCAGGTGCCTCATATAACCCAATGTATTTATATGGTGGGGTTGGTCTTGGCAAAACACATTTAATTCACGCAATTGGCAATCACTTGCTGCAAGAAAAACCAAATGCAAAAATTCGCTATATTCATGCAGAACAATATGTATCTGACGTGGTTAAGGCATATCAACAAAAGTCATTTGATAAATTTAAACATTACTATCATTCATTAGACTTATTGTTAATTGATGATATTCAGTTTTTTGCCGGCAAGCCAAGGTCTCAAGAAGAGTTTTTCTATGCCTTTGAAGCCTTAACTGCGAATAAGTCGCAAGTCATTATGACCAGCGATACATATCCTAAAGAAATTTCAGGAATCGACGATCGACTAATCTCACGCTTCGACTCTGGATTAACGGTGGCCATTGAACCTCCAGAACTAGAAATGCGCGTTGCTATTTTGATGAAAAAAGCCTTAATAGAAGGCTTACCTTTGTCAGAAGATGTGGCTTTTTTTGTTGCTAAACATTTACGCTCAAATGTTCGTGAGTTAGAGGGAGCGTTAAGAAAAATTTTGGCCTATGTTAGATTCCACGGCAAAGAAATTACGATTGACGTAGCTAGAGAAGCCTTAAAAGACTTGCTGTCCGTACAAAATAGGCAAATTTCAGTAGAGAATATTCAAAAAACTGTTGCTGACTTTTATAATATAAAAGTTGCAGATATGTACTCTAAAAAACGGCCAGCAAACATAGCAAGGCCACGACAAATTGCTATGTATGTTGCCAAAGAACTTACCCAAAAGAGTCTCCCTGAGATAGGTGAACTTTTTGGTGGTAGGGATCATACAACCGTACTACATGCAGTTAGAAAAATTACAGAAGAACGAGCCAGAGATAGTCAACTTAACCATGAGTTGCACGTACTTGAACAGTCCTTAAAAAATTAATAGCTTGCTGTGGAAATCTTTGTGGATAGGTCGTGTATAAGTATGGGAATAAGTAGATGAATAGTGTGTTGATAGTTTGTGGATAATCAAGTTATCCACGAAAAGATGGAAAAGTTATTAAACCTTATCCTATGTCTATCCAAAAGATATCCACAGGGGTTTATAGGATGTAAAATACTGATTAATAAATGTTTTTTGAGTTTTCCACAGAATTAAAGCAACTCTATTACTACTACTATAGATATATATAAATAAATAAACAATTACAGGAATAAGAACATGGAGCTGGTCAGCACATCTAGAGACAAATTGTTAAAACCATTGCAGTTGGTAAGTGGTATTGTTGAACGTCGTCACACGCTACCAATTTTGGCCAATCTACTGTTCAAGAAAAATGGCAATGCCGTTTCTTTAATTTCTACAGATATTGAAATTCAAATTACAACTCATGCAGATTTTGGTGTTGGTACAGAAAACTTAAGTACGACTGTAGGCGCAAGAAAACTAGTTGATATCTTAAGAGCTTTACCAGAAGGCCCTATGAACCTATCTTTGAAAGATGGAAAGATGGTTGTTCAAAGTGGTAAGAGTCGTTTTACTTTACAAACATTAGCTGCTAATGAGTTTCCTATCATGGCTGAATCAGCAGATGTTTCGTCTAGTTGGGAAATTTCTCAAAAGGCTTTAAAACAATTGATTAGCCAAGTGCACTTTGCCATGGCACAACAAGATATTCGTTATTACCTAAACGGCATGTTGTTGGTTGTTGAGGATCAAAAAATTATTGCTGTAGCTACAGATGGCCATCGTTTAGCGTATAGCCACATTGATTTGGATAAAGCACCAACAGGTAATGGTCAAAAACAGGAAGTAATTATTCCTCGGAAAACAATTCTTGAATTACAGCACTTGCTAGATGATTCTGAAGAGCCAGTTGTTGTTTCTTTAGCAACGAACCAAGTTAAATTTAATTTTGGTGATGTAGAGCTGCTCTCCAAATTAGTTGAAGGTAAATTTCCAGACTTTCAACGCGTGATTCCAAAAGGACAAAACAATACATTAGTTGTTAGTAGAGAGGCATTGCAAGCATCATTGCAACGTGCTGCGATTTTGACGACCGATAAATTTAAAGGTGTTCGTTGTGTTTTATCTGAAAACTGTTTAACTATTCAGTCAACAAACGCTGAGCAAGAAGAAGCTCAAGAAGATATTGAAACAGAGTATCAAGGTGAAAAAATTGATATTGGATTTAATGTTTCTTACTTATTAGATGTTTTAGCTAATTTAAAGAATGATTCAATTCAAATTAGCTTAGGTGACTCAAATAGTAGTGCCGTTATTACCCTTCCAGGGCAAGAAGGCTTCAAGTATGTAGTTATGCCCATGCGCATTTAATAGATAGTTATATTGGAAAAGAATTAATCAATGACTCTTGAAGCAAAAACACCAGAACAACAGTATGGCGCCGCATCAATTCAAATCCTTGAAGGTTTGGAGGCTGTTCGTAAAAGACCCGGTATGTATATTGGGGACACTTCAGATGGAACAGGTCTTCATCATTTAGTTTTTGAAGTTTTAGATAACTCGATTGATGAAGCATTGGCAGGACACTGTTCAGAAATTCAAGTAACTATCCATTCGGATAATTCAATTTCTATTATTGATAATGGTCGTGGCGTCCCGACTGGAATCAAATACGATGACAAGCACGATCCAAAGAGAAGTGCTGCAGAAATTGTTATGACTGAGCTTCATGCTGGTGGTAAGTTTGACCAAAACAGCTATAAAGTTTCAGGTGGTTTACACGGCGTTGGTGTTAGTTGTGTGAATGCGCTATCTAAGTGGTTAAGATTAACGGTTAAGCGTGATGGCAAAGTTCATTTTATGGAATTTGCAAGAGGCGTTGCCCAGAACCGTAATTTGGTTGAAGAAAACGGTGCAATGACATCACCTATTAAGATAACAGGTGAAACAGATAAACGTGGAACAGAAGTTCATTTTTTAGCAGATGAAGAAATTTTTGGAAATGTTGAGTATCACTACGAAATTCTTTCAAAACGTATTCGTGAACTATCTTTCTTAAATAATGGCGTTCACATTCGTTTAACAGATCAACGCACAGGCAAAGAAGAAGATTTTGCTTTTTCGGGTGGCGTTAAAGGATTTGTTGATTACATCAATAAAACCAAAACTGTTTTACATCCAAACATTTTTTATGCTGAAGGTGAAAGGCCATCTGATCTAGGTGGTCAAATTACAGCCGAAGTTGCTATGCAATGGAATGATGGCTTTAATGAACAAGTATTGTGTTTTACGAACAACATTCCTCAGCGTGATGGCGGAACTCATTTAACGGGTTTAAGAGCAGCTATGACTCGAGTTATCAATAAATATATTGATGAACAAGAGTTAGCTAAAAAGGCAAAAGTTGAGATTACTGGCGATGACATGCGCGAGGGTTTAACTTGTGTCTTGTCTGTTAAGGTACCTGAGCCTAAATTTTCAAGCCAAACAAAAGACAAACTAGTTTCTAGTGAGGTTCGCGGACCGGTTGAAGAAATCGTCAGCTCGCTGTTAACAGATTATTTACAAGAAAATCCTCAAGACGCAAAAATTATTTGCGGAAAAATTATTGAGGCGGCAAGAGCTCGAGAGGCGGCAAGAAAAGCGCGCGATATGACGCGTCGTAAAGGATTATTAGATGGTTTGGGGTTACCTGGAAAATTAGCAGATTGCCAAGAAAAAGATCCAGCTAACTCTGAATTGTTTATTGTCGAGGGTGACTCTGCGGGCGGCTCTGCCAAACAGGGTCGAGATAGAAAGTTCCAAGCTATTTTGCCGTTGAAGGGAAAAATCCTTAACGTTGAAAAAGCTCGTTTTGATAAAATGTTAAGCAGCCAAGAGGTTGTAACTTTAATTACAGCTCTTGGAACCGGTATTGGCAAAGAAGAATATAACGCCGATAAGTTACGTTACCATCGTATTATTATCATGACTGACGCGGACGTTGATGGTAGCCATATTAGAACCTTGTTACTAACGTTCTTCTATCGTCAGATGCCAGAATTATTAGAGCGTGGCCATATTTATATTGCTCAACCACCACTTTACAAAGTGAAGCAAGGAAAGAATGAACAATATATTAAGGATGACAACGCCCTAAATGCATATTTATTAAAGTTGGCTTTAGAAAATGCAAGCATTGTTCTTTCTGATGGAAAGATTATTGATAACGATCAACTAACAAGCTTGTCTGCTGACTATCAAACAATTCAAAACATCGTTGATCGTCTCTCCAAGACAATGGATGAAGGCGCGTTACGTGGTATTGCAAATGGTGTCCGTTTAGATTTGGATACAGAGTCATCTGCAAATATTTCTGCAGAAGGATTAAGGGAATATTTTGCAACGTTAGATTCTAGAATCGCTCGCCCTGAAATAATCACTCAAAAAGATGAAAGAACTGAACGCTTTAGACTGATGATTTCACGAAAAGTGCATGGAAATACAAAAATTTCTGTTATTGATTCTGATTTTGTTCATGGCGCAGACTACAGCTCTTTAGCTAGAGCATCAGAGGCACTAACAAATGTATTAGGATCTGGCGCCGTTGTTAAGCGTGGGGATAGTGAAAAGAATGCTAAAGAGGCATCAGTAAAAGATTTCCGCGAAGCCATGGAGTGGTTGTTGTCTGAGGCAGAACGTGGCGTAAGTCGCCAACGTTACAAGGGTCTTGGAGAAATGAACCCAGAACAACTGTGGGAAACAACGATGGACATGAATACGCGCACTCTATTAAAAGTAAAAATTGAAGATGCGATTAGCGCAGATCAAGTATTCACTACTTTAATGGGTGATGAGGTAGAACCCCGTCGTCAATTTATCGAAACTAACGCTTTAATTGCTAGAAATATTGATGTCTAAAAAAAATAGTGCAACTGATTTAATTAAAGTTAAGCGTTCTTCGATACATGGTAACGGTGTATTTGCAATTGTTGATATACCTAAAAACAAAAAAATTATTGAGTACACCGGAGAGCGTATATCTTGGGACGTGGCTGTAGATCGTCACCCACATGACCCTAAGCAGCCAAATCATACTTTTTATTTTGGCTTAGACGATGGCGGCGTAATTGACGCAAAGTTTGGTGGAAACGCTTCTATGTGGGTTAATCACTCTTGTTCACCAAACTGCAAAGCTATAGAAGAAGATGTTGGAAAAAAATCAAAAGTTTTTTTATACAGTAAGAAAAAAATTAAGGCTGGCGAAGAGCTTTTTTACGACTATGGTTTAGAAGTTGAAGGCAAGCGGACTAAAAAATTAAAAAAAGATTATGAATGTCGTTGCGGTAATAAAAAATGCCGCGGCACGATGCTAGCGATTTAAAAATTTATGCTCTTTATTTCTATACAAGACTTAGAGGCGGCAATTAACTACTGGCGCGAGCGATCTCCATCCACTGGAGAGGCTTTACAGCTTTGCAAGGAGGCTTCGGCCCTTGCCAATACTTATGCATTAATGATTATTCAATCATCACAAAGGATTCCGCTTGAAAGCTTAAGTGAGAGAGCTCGCTTGGCTTGGGATACATATCTTTTAAATAGGAATTAAGATGCCACAAATAAATAATGAGCAGATAGACCACGGTACATTTGACTACATTATTGTGGGGGCAGGCAGTGCGGGTTGTGTATTGGCTAATCGTTTGACACAAAATCCTAAAAATAATGTTTTGTTAATTGATGCTGGTGCAAAAGATGATTATTTGTGGATACATATTCCTGTAGGCTATTTATATTGCATCAACAATCCTAAAACAGACTGGATGTTTAAGACATCCAGTCAAGCCTCTTTAAATGGAAAGTCTTTAATTTATCCAAGGGGAAAAGTTCTGGGAGGCTCTTCTTCCATAAATGGCATGATTTACATGCGTGGCCAAGCTCAAGATTACGATAGCTGGGCAGAGGCAACGGGCGATTATTCTTGGAAATGGGAATCCGTTTTACCGTATTTCAAAAAAATGGAAGACCACCACTTGGGAGCTAATGAGTTTCATGGCGCTGGTGGTGAGTGGCGGGTAGATAAGCAAAGGTTGAGCTGGAAGGTTTTAGATATCTTTAAACTCGCGGCAGTACAGTCTGGTATCCCAGAAACGCAGGATTTTAATCGCGGCAATAATTTTGGCGTTTCTTATTTTGAGGTAACTCAAAAAAATGGTTGGCGGTTAAATACCGCTCGTGCCTTCATTAAGCCTGCTGCCCGAAGAGAAAATTTAACCCTCATTACGGGCGCGACAGTTGATAAATTAATGTTTGAAGGATCACGCTGTATTGGTATTGAGTTTGTTGGTGGAGACAAATTTCACTTAGCGCATGTTAATCAAGAGGTATTACTTTCTGCAGGCGCTATTGGTAGCGTTCAAATTTTAGAGCGCTCGGGTATTGGTCAAGAAGAGCGGCTTAAAGCTTTGGGCATCCCTGTTATTAAAGGTTTGCCAGGTGTTGGTGAAAACTTACAAGATCATTTGCAAATTAGAATGGTCTATAAGGTTTCTGGTTTATTAACGCTTAATAAGCTTGTGTCACATGTTTGGGGAAAAGTTTTTATCGGCCTTCAATATTTATTTGCTCGTAAAGGGCCCATGTCGATGGCGCCCTCTCAATTAGGAGCATTTGCTTCTAGTTCAGAAAAGGTTGATCGACCTGATCTTGAGTACCATGTGCAACCGCTCTCATTGGATAAGTTTGGCGAGCCATTGCACCCTTTTAATGCCTTTACGGCTAGCGTATGTCATTTAAGGCCAAGCTCAAGGGGCAGCGTACACATTAACGCTAAAGAGTTAGGCGCCCCCCCCATCATTGACCCTAATTACTTATCTACGGATGAAGATAAAAAAGTTGCAATTGAAGCTGTCGAAGTCACTCGGAAAATTATGAGAGCAGATGCATTTAAGACTTTTTCACCGGAAGAATATAGGCCTGGTGTAGCGGTGACCAGCGACGCTGAGTTGCTTCATAAAATCGGGGATATTGGAACGACCATATTCCATCCGGTTGGCACATGCAAAATGGGAAAAGCTGATGATCCAATGGCTGTGGTTGACTCTAACTTAAAAGTAATGGGTATCGCCGGGCTTCGTATTGCTGATGCAAGTGTTATGCCCACCATTGTTTCTGGAAATACTGCTGCGCCAACAATGATGATTGCTGAAAAATTAGCAGCACAGCTATTGGCCCAATCTAAGTGATTGAAGCAGACCTTCTTTCTTTAAGCACTTTATTTTTGGCTTTAGCCGCCTTGGCAGCAGGATTTGTTGATGCCGTAGCAGGCGGCGGAGGGATGATACAAGTTCCGGCCCTATTTGCTGCGAGCCCGACAAGTTTTCCCGCAACTTTATTGGGGACCAATAAGGTGGCCTCCATTGGAGGCACGCTAATTGCCGCTAAAAAGTATATAAAATCAGTTAACTTACCTTATAAGATTGTAACACCGGCTATTTTGTCATCATTTGTAGGCGCCCTTGTTGGTGCTTGGGTGGTAAAGGGTATCTCTATTGCAGTGTTTAAAGGATTTCTTCCTGTTATCTTGACGGCCCTGTTGATCTATACGGTTACTCAGCGCTCAATTGGGCAGGCCCATGCCCCTAAATATATGGGGCGTGCGCAGGTTGCTAAGGCTCTTTTGTTGGGCGGTGGAATTGGTTTTTATGATGGCGTTTTTGGCCCAGGAACCGGAAGTTTCCTGTTGATTGGTTTTATTCGAATTTTTGGCTTTGATTTTCTTCATGCCTCTGCCGCCACTAAGTTGGTTAACGCCACAACCAATCTTGCTGCGATTTTGTTATTCGCATCTTTTGGCCATATATATTGGGGGCTTGGGTTTGCTATGATGTTGATGAATATGTTGGGGGCATATGGCGGAGCCCATTTTGCACTAAAACATGGGAATCAATTTGTAAGAAAAATTTTTATATGGGTTGTTTTGGCCTTAATTGTTAAAACTGCATATGATGCGATTGCGTATGGGGTTCTAAATAAATAGGTGTTTCACGTGAAACATCGCAAATAATGTTTTTAATGATTGAGCTGTTTTGCAGGGGGTGATATCATCGCCGCCCTAGTTAGGTATTTTTCTATGGATTTTCCAGATAAATTTAATGTTATTGTGATTGGCGGAGGTCATGCTGGATGTGAGGCTGCATTAGCCGCATCTCGTATGGGCTGTCGCACCCTTCTTTTGACCCATAGTATTGAAACTCTTGGGGCCATGAGCTGTAACCCATCAATTGGCGGTATCGGTAAGGGACATTTAGTCAAAGAGATTGATGCGCTAGGTGGGGCAATGGCCCGGGTAACTGACCGCGCCGGTATTCAGTTCAGAATATTAAACTCAAGCAAGGGGCCCGCTGTTAGAGCCACGCGCGCGCAGGCTGATAGAGTTTTATATAAAGCAGCTATGAGAGACCTTCTTGAGAACCAAGAAAACCTAACAATTTTTCAGGCCGCTGTCGATGACTTAATTGTTATTGGCGATAAAGTGTGTGGCGCAGTAACGCAACTTGGCCTTAGATTTTTGGCCGATAAAGTTGTTTTAACCGCGGGAACATTCCTAGATGGAAAAATTCACGTTGGCTTAGATAATCATTCAGGCGGCCGTGCTGGTGATCCTGCTGCGATTAGGCTATCAGCAAGATTAAAAGAGTTGCAACTTCCTCAAGGGCGTTTAAAAACAGGAACACCCCCTCGAATTGATGGTAGAACAATTAATTTCTCGGTCATGCAAGAGCAGCCGGGAGATTTAGACCCTTTACCAGTTTTTTCCTATTTGGGGCGGCCAGAGCACCATCCTAAGCAACTCCCCTGCTGGATTACACATACTAATAGTAGAACCCATGACATTATTCGCGGAGGACTAGATCGCTCGCCTATGTACACGGGGGTAATTGAGGGGGTTGGGCCAAGGTACTGCCCTTCTATTGAAGATAAGATACATCGCTTTTCTGGAAAAGATAGTCACCAGATTTTCTTAGAGCCAGAGGGTCTTACAACAAATGAGTATTACCCGAATGGAATTTCTACCAGCTTACCGTTTGATGTTCAGTGGGATTTGGTCCGGAGTATTCACGGGTTAGAAAATGCAATGATTGTGAGGCCTGGTTACGCTATTGAATATGACTATTTTGACCCTAGAGGGTTGAGTGCTAGCCTTGAAACAAAGGCGATCAGCGGCCTATTTTTTGCTGGCCAAATTAATGGCACCACTGGGTATGAAGAAGCAGCAGCTCAAGGGTTGTTGGCTGGCATTAATGCCGCATTAAGCGCACTAGAACGCCCCGCTTGGTATCCCAAGAGAGATCAAGCGTATCTTGGCGTTTTAGTGGATGACTTAATTACACGTGGGGTTCAAGAACCCTACCGCATGTTTACTAGTCGAGCTGAGTATCGCTTAAGCTTGCGAGAGGACAATGCGGACGCTAGATTGACGGAAATTGGGCGAGAGCTTGGTTTGGTTGATGACACTCGCTGGGAGTTTTTCTGTAAAAAACAAGAGGCTGTTTCACGTGAAACAGAGCGATTGAAGTCTACCTGGGTGAACCCAAAGGTGTTGAATGCAACTGATTCAACAGAATTATTGGGACAAGTAATTACTCATGAATATAACTTAGCTGACCTTTTGCGTCGACCATCCTTAACTTATGCCCACTTAATGGGAGCTTTAGATAGTCGGTGGGCCCCGGATGTTTTAGCGGAGGATGTCGTTTTAAGCGATCAAATTGCGGAGCAAGTGGAGATAAGCATTAAATATCAAGGATATATTGATCGCCAAGCAACAGAAATAGCCCGCCATACATATTATGAAGATTTAGAGTTATCTCAGTCATTGGATTATTCGCAAGTTCTTGGTTTATCCATGGAGGTTCGTCAGAAGCTTAATCTGCATAAGCCCGCCACTTTAGGGCAGGCATCTAGAATTTCTGGCGTGACGCCTGCGGCAATTTCTTTGTTATTAATCCACTTGAAAAAGGGGTTAGGTCGTCGCCCAGCAGAGGCTAGTTAATGGATGCGTCTCTCTTTGAGTCTCTTAAGGGCAGGTTAAAGGCAGGCGTTGAGCAGCTTCAATTAAAGCTGGATGATGAAACCTTGGATAGCTTACTAAATTATATGTTTGAGTTCCAGCGTTGGAACAAGACGCATAATCTTTCTGCGATACATTCTTTAGAGGAGTCAGTCTCCCTGCATTTGTTAGACTCCTTAGCTGTTCTTCCCTATCTTGATGATTATGTTAGAGAAAACTTCTCTGGTGAAGAGCCGTTCAGCATTGCAGATTTAGGTACGGGCGGTGGGTTGCCGGGATTACCAATTGCCATTTGCAGGCCATCATGGAATGTTTACCTCATGGAAGCCGTGCAAAAGAAAACAGTATTTTTAGAGCATATTGTTATGCGTCAACATTTAAAAAATGTGGTGGTTTGTGCGGGGCGAATTGAAGACACATCGAAACCCCTTAAAAATTCCATAAGTTGTTGTATTTCAAGGGCTTTTTCAGATTTTGGCAAATTTATAGATCTATCTGCACCCATGTTATCTGCTAATGGCGTGGTTTGGGCGATGAAGGCTAAGTTATTAGAAGAAGACCTTAAGACAATTCCTAAGGATTGGGAAATTAATGCTAATTACCCGCTATATATTCCAGGCTTAGATGCTCAACGGCGACTTTTTAAGATAGTTGCCATGAGAAAATCTCTCTCTTAACTAATTAATAAATAAAAATAATGGCTAAAATTTTTTGCGTAGCAAATCAAAAAGGTGGCGTTGGCAAAACGACCACAACAGTTAATTTGGCTGCTGGATTGGCTGCGCAAAATCAGCGTGTATTGGTGGTTGATTTGGACCCTCAGGGAAATGCAACGATGGGGTCTGGTATTGACAAAATGTCCTTAACACAAAGCGTTTATCACGTATTAATTGGCATGACAGATATCGTATCGGTCAGGGTTAAATCAGAAACGGGTGGCTACGATGTTTTACCTGCAAATAGAGACTTAGCGGGGGCGGAGGTTGAGCTTGTTGAGATGGATGAGCGCGAAGAACGCTTAAAGAACGCCCTTAGCAAAGTTGACGCTGAATATGATTTTGTGTTGATTGATTGTCCGCCGGCGTTGTCACTTTTGACTTTAAATGGTTTGTGCGCCGCAAATGGCGTGATTGTGCCAATGCAGTGTGAATATTTTGCTTTAGAAGGCTTATCTGACCTAGTTAATACCATTAAGCAAGTTCATGCCAATTTAAATCCCAATTTAACAATTATTGGGCTTTTAAGAGTCATGTTTGACCCAAGAACTACTTTGCAGCAACAAGTATCAGAGCAATTAATCGCACACTTTGGTAATAAGGTATTTCAAACAATTATCCCAAGAAATGTACGCTTAGCTGAGGCGCCCTCTTATGGAATGCCTGGCGTAAATTTTGATAAAAACTCTCGCGGCGCCCAAGCATATGTTCAGTTTGGTGCAGAAATGATTGAACGCGTTAAAACAATGTAATAGAGGCAATAGTTATGAATGCAATTAAGAAAAAAGGCTTAGGCCGTGGCCTAGAGGCTTTATTGGGATCTAATGACCAATCAAATACTCCTAGTGCTGGCGTTGCCACATTAAAGTTGTCTGCTTTGCAGGCTGGAAAATATCAGCCAAGAAAAATAATGGCTGATGCAAGTTTGCAGGAGCTTGCGGAAAGCATTAAAGAGCAAGGAATCATGCAACCATTATTGGTGCGCCTGATTGGCTCTGGAAAGTATGAAATTATTGCTGGTGAACGTCGCTTTAGGGCGGCTACATTGGCAGGCCTTACAGAAGTGCCTGTTTTAATTAAAGAGGCCAATGATCAGGCAACCGCTGCTATGGCTCTTATTGAGAATATGCAGCGTGAAGACTTAAACCCAATTGAGGAGGCTCAGGGGTTGGTCAGGCTAATTGAAGAGTTTTCATACACGCATGACAAGGCAGCGCAGGCTGTGGGCAAATCTAGAAGCGCTGTAAGTAACCTACTCCGCTTAATGCAGTTGGCCAAACCTGTGCAGTCAATGCTGGCAAAGGGGGAGTTAGATATGGGGCATGCAAGAGCCTTGGTGCCTTTACAACCAGCTGCCCAGATTGGCTTAGCTCAAAAAATAGCGGCTCAAGGACTATCGGTTCGAGATGCGGAGAAAATGGCGACGCAATTTGCCCTCGGCAAAACAGGGCTTGCAAAGGCTAAAGCACCAATCAAGGTAGACCCAGACCTAAAAAGCATTCAAGAGCGCCTATCAGATGCTTTTAACTTAGCTGTAGAAATTAAGCAAAAGCGCAAAGGTGGAGAAATTAAGATTAAATTTAGTCAATTTGATGAGCTAGACGCATTTTTTAAGCGTTTAGGACTCGAATAAGCCGTATTTTTTCTGAATTGCATTGACCCCAACATGGTGAATTCTGTAAAATCTTCGAGCTTTGTCACAGATCAGCAAGCAAAAACGTTAGTTACAAAAAACACTAGCTGGGATAATGAGTTAGAAGACTTTGAGGAGTTTAAACAGCCTTTATCTAGGTTGGAATTAGAGGCCCTATTAGGGGTAAACGCTCTAAAGCCGAGTCGAGTAACGGTTAAACGAATTTTGCTGATGCAAGCAGTGGTTACTTTTTTGTCAGGCCTGGCTTGGTCAGCAAAGGGTAAGCCGTTTAGCCTAGACTCTTCGGCCATATCGGCTGTACTTGGAGGGTTGGCGGCTTTGGTGCCTGCCTTATTGTTTGCGACGCGAACGCGGCTGATGACAGGTGGTGTAAATGTTGCGGGTGCTTCGGTTTTGGCGCTTGTAATGGGTGAGTTATTAAAGATCATTGCAACGGTTGCAATGTTCATTCTGGTGGTAATTTTTTACCCTGGATTGGTTTGGTTTCCGCTGTTGTTGACTTATATATTGGCGCTAAAGTGTTATTGGTTAGCGTGGATACTTAAGTAACAGGAGCTTGATAAGGATAGAAGGAAGTTAACGATGTCAACAGAAGCAGTCGGCGCACAAGTCCTAACACCTACGGAGTACATTGCTGAGCATTTGCAAAACTTAAACACTTTGCATGCTAAGCAAGAGGCCATTGTTGATTTTTCAGTTATCAACCTTGATACGGTGTTTTGGTCATTGTTGATGGGTTTAGTGGTTGTAGGCTTTTTATTATTTGCAGCGCGTAGAGCAACTGCAGGTGTTCCTGGTCGTTTTCAGGCCATGATAGAAATGTTGGTTGAGTTGGTTGAAACTCAATCTAAGAGCATTGTTCACGGCGACCGTACTTATATTGCCCCGCTGGCTCTATTTATATTTTGCTGGATCATTTTATTAAATACCCTAGACTTGGTCCCGGTTGATTGGGTTCATGGCGTTAATGGGTTTTTAGCTAATTTTGGTGGCGCGCATGTTCCGCACCATAAGTTAGTGCCAACAACAGACTTAAATGGCACGCTAGGTATGTCTATGTCTGTGCTTGTGTTAATGATTTTTTATAGCTTCAAAGCCAAGGGCGTGGGCGGCTTTGTGCATGAGTTACTTTCTGCTCCATTTGGTGCAAAGTGGTATCTAGCGCCATTCAACCTAGTGCTAAATATTATTGAATTTATTGCTAAAGCCGTGTCATTGGGTATGCGACTTTTCGGCAACATGTATGCAGGCGAGTTAGTGTTTCTGCTAATCGCTCTGTTAGGCGGCATCTGGCAGTTTGGTGTCGACTTATCTTTCTTAGGCTTTGTCGGACACGTTATTGCCGGTGCAGCCTGGGCTATTTTCCACATTTTGGTTATTTTGTTGCAGGCCTTTATTTTCATGATGTTGACCTTGGTTTACATCGGGCAAGCACATAGTCACCACTAATTTTTTTACTAACTGTTTTTTTATTTAGGAGTCAACATGCAAGCATTTCTAGCACAAGTTCAAGGTCTGACAGCAATCGGTATTGGCATCATTATCGGTTTGGGCGCTATCGGTGCCTGTTTAGGTATCGCGTTGATGGGTGGCAAGTACATCGAAGCATGTGCACGTCAACCAGAGTTGATGGAACCACTACAAACTAAGATGTTCTTGTTGGCTGGTTTGATTGACGCTGCGTTCTTGATCGGTGTTGGTGTTGCAATGTTGTTTGCTTTTGCAAACCCATTGTTAGCAGTTATCAAGTAATTTGCGTAGTTATTGACGGGTGCAAATTGTGCGCCCGTGAATATTTGTCATCGTGACCGAAAGGAACTAGCTGTTAACCTAAACGCGACCCTATTCGCGCAGATGGTCGTCTTTTTTATCCTATGGTGGGTTGTTGCCAAATTTGTTTGGCCTCCATTGGTAAAAGCTTTAGACGAGCGTGCCACTAAAGTGGCTGATGGTTTAGCTGCCGCCGAGCGTGGTAAAGCTGATCTTGAGTCTGCAAAAAAACGCGCTGAACAAGCGCTATCTGAAGCCCGTAACGAAGGTAGTCAGCGTATTGCTGATGCTGAAAAACGTGCGCAATTATCTGCAGAAGAAATTAAAGCTAATGCACAGGCAGAAGCGGCGCGCATTATTGCGCAAGCAAAATCTGAAGCTGAGCAACAAGTATCTCGTGCAAGAGATGCCTTGCGTGCAGAGGTAGCAACTCTTGCTGTAAAAGGCGCTGAGCAAATTTTGCGTCGTGAAGTTGATGCGAAAGTGCATGCAGGTCTACTAGATCAGTTAAAGGCAGAGCTTTGATATGGCCGATTTAGCCACCATTGCCCGCCCTTATGCTGAAGCTCTTTTTCGAAGTGCAAAGCCAGCAGACTTAGCTGCATGGGCAGAGCAATTAGAAGAGCTGGCTCAAGTCGCTAGCAACCCAGAGTTATTGGCCGTTGCTAACAACCCAAAACTATCTGCAGCGAATTTGTTGGAGATTTTGTTGAGTGGTATTAAAGCCAAGCCTTCAGATGTTGTGAAAAATTTTGTAGAAGTGTTAACTCAGAACCATCGCTTACTAGCCTTGCCTGAAATCTCTGCTCAATTCACAGCTTTGAAAAATGCTCAAGAAGGCGCTGCTGAAGTTCAAATTACAAGTGCATTCCCGCTACAAGGTGAGGAATTGAATACTTTGTTATCTGTATTAAAGAAGCGCTTTGGTGGAAAAGAATTACGTCCTACAGTTACTGTAGACCCAGAATTGATTGGCGGAGTGTGCGTACAAGTTGGCGATGAGGTGTTAGATACCTCAGTAAAAGCCCGCTTAGTTTCGATGCAAGCCGCTCTTAGCGCATAAACGAATAAGATCCCAGGAGTAAGCAAATGCAACTCAATCCATCAGAGATCAGTGAACTGATCAAAAGCCGAATTAGCGGAGTAGGTGCTGGCGCCGAAGTCCGTAATCAAGGCACTGTTATTTCCGTTACAGACGGTATCTGTCGCGTGCATGGCCTTTCAGGCGTTATGCAAGGTGAAATGCTTGAATTCCCCAACAACACATTAGGTCTTGCGCTTAACTTAGAGCGCGATTCTGTGGGCGCTGTTATTTTGGGTGAATATGAGCATATCAGTGAAGGTGACCCAGTTAAATGTACTGGCCGCATTCTTGAGGTTCCAGTTGGCCCAGAATTATTAGGTCGTGTTGTTAATGCATTGGGTCAGCCAATTGATGGCAAGGGTCCAATCAATGCAAAATTAACAGACGTTATTGAAAAAGTTGCGCCGGGTGTTATTGATCGCCAATCTGTTAGCCAACCAGTTCAGACTGGTTTGAAATCAATTGATGCGATGGTGCCGATTGGCCGTGGTCAGCGTGAGTTGATCATTGGCGACCGTCAAACAGGTAAAACAGCTGTTGCAGTTGATGCAATCATCAACCAAAAAGGCAAAGGTGTTTATTGCGTGTATGTGGCGATTGGTCAAAAAGCCTCAACAATTGCAAACGTATTGCGTAAGCTTGAAGAACATGGCGCTATGGAATACACAGTAATTGTGGCTGCGTCGGCATCTGAGTCTGCAGCGATGCAGTACTTGTCAGCATATGCTGGTTGCACAATGGGCGAATATTTCCGTGATCGCGGTGAAGATGCTTTAATTGTTTATGATGACTTAACAAAACAAGCTTGGGCATACCGTCAAGTTTCTTTATTGTTACGTCGTCCACCAGGACGTGAAGCTTATCCAGGCGATGTGTTCTACTTGCACTCACGTTTACTTGAGCGTGCAGCTCGCGTTAACGAAGTATATGTTGAGAAATTTACAAACGGCGCCGTAAAAGGAAAAACAGGTTCATTGACTGCATTGCCAGTTATTGAAACTCAAGCTGGTGACGTTTCTGCTTTCGTTCCAACAAACGTAATTTCGATTACTGACGGTCAAATCTTCTTGGAAACTGACCTGTTTAACGCAGGTATTCGTCCAGCGATTAACGCAGGTATTTCAGTTTCTCGCGTGGGTGGTGCTGCTCAAACTAAAGTTGTTAAGAAACTTTCTGGCGGTATTCGTACCGACTTAGCGCAGTATCGTGAATTGGCTGCGTTTGCTCAGTTTGCATCAGACTTGGATGAGGCAACCCGTAAGCAATTGGAGCGCGGTCGTCGTGTTACTGAGTTATTGAAGCAGCCACAATACATTCCTTTACAGGTATGGCAATTGGCCGCGTCATTGTATGCAGCTAACAATGGCTATCTAGATGACCTTGATGTAAAAAATGTATTGGCCTTTGAAAAAGGTTTACATGACCATCTTAAGAGCAAGTTTGCTGATTTAGTTGGCCGTATTGAAGATACTAAGGATCTCTCGAAAGAAGATGAGGCTGCATTGCGCGCTGCAATCGAGGACTTTAAACGTTCAGCTTCTTTTTAATATAAGAAGCGAGGAGAGCCGATATGGCCGGAACTAAAGAGATACGGACAAAGATCAAGAGCGTACAAAATACGCGCAAGATCACAAAGGCGATGGAAATGGTCGCCGCATCAAAGATGCGGCGTGCTCAAGAACGCATGCGTAATGCTCGTCCTTACACTGAAAAAGTAAGAAACATTGCCGCGAACTTAGGTAAAGCAAATCCAGAGTATCGCCCTGCTTATTTGGTTGAACGTGAAATTAAAAAAGCAGGTGTAATTGTTGTTACAACAGACAAGGGCCTTTGCGGCGGTATGAATACCAACGTATTGAGGGCTTTGACAAGCACCATGAAAGATTTGGATGCAAAAGGTGTCGACTTGTCTTGTACGGCAATTGGTGCGAAGGGCTTCCAATTCTTAAACCGAATTAAAGCGAAGATTGTTTCTCATGCAATTCAAATGGGAGACACGCCTCATCTAGAGAAGTTAATTGGTGTTATTAAGGTCCAATTGGATGCTTATGAAAAAGGTGAAGTAGATGCTGTTTATTTAGCATATACAAAATTCATCAACACCATGAAGCAAGAGCCAGTAGTTGAAAAGCTATTGCCTTTATCTAGTGAACGCTTAGAGCAAACAGCTGAAGAAAGCCGCGAATATGGTTGGGATTATTTATACGAACCAGATCCGCAGTCAGTTGTTGATGAATTGTTGAAACGTTATGTTGAAGCGTTGATTTACCAAGCAGTTGCAGAAAATATGGCTTCTGAGCAATCCGCTCGTATGGTTGCCATGAAAGCTGCTTCTGATAACGCGAAAAACGTAATTGGTGAGTTGCAGTTGGTTTACAACAAAACACGTCAAGCGGCTATTACTAAAGAGTTGTCCGAGATTGTCGGCGGCGCAGCAGCAGTTTGATAACGAATGTATTGTAAAAAATTAGTGATCGGAGAAATACGATGAGCAACGGAAATATTGTTCAGTGCATTGGTGCGGTGGTGGACATTCAGTTCCCACGTGACAACATGCCTAAAGTTTATGACGCATTAGTCTTGCAAGAGAGTGATGAGGCATCTTTCGCGGAAAAAGGTTTAACCTTTGAAGTGCAACAGCAATTAGGTGACGGCGTAGTTCGTACTATCGCCTTAGGTTCAAGCGACGGCTTACGCCGTGGCATGAGCGTAGCCAATACAGGTAAAGGCATTTCTGTTCCAGTCGGCCCAGCAACATTAGGCCGCATTATGGATGTGCTTGGTCGCCCAATTGACCAAGCTGGTCCTATTGGAACGGATGAGCGTCGCGCTATCCACCAAGCCGCACCTAAATTTGATGAACTATCACCATCAGTTGATTTATTAGAAACAGGCATTAAGGTTATTGACTTAGTTTGCCCGTTTGCTAAAGGTGGTAAGGTTGGCCTATTTGGTGGTGCTGGTGTAGGTAAGACCGTGAACATGATGGAGTTGATTAACAACATTGCTAAGCAACACTCAGGCTTGTCAGTTTTTGCTGGTGTTGGTGAGCGTACTCGTGAAGGTAATGACTTCTACCACGAGATGAAAGACTCTAATGTTCTAGATAAAGTTGCAATGGTGTTTGGTCAGATGAATGAGCCGCCAGGCAACCGTTTACGTGTTGCGTTAACAGGTTTGACAATGGCTGAGCGTTTCCGTGATGAAGGCCGTGACATCTTGTTCTTCGTTGACAATATTTATCGTTACACATTGGCTGGTACAGAAGTATCCGCTCTTTTAGGACGTATGCCATCTGCTGTGGGTTACCAACCTACATTGGCTGAAGAAATGGGTCGTTTACAAGAGCGTATTACTTCTACAAAAACGGGCTCTATTACATCGATCCAAGCAGTTTATGTTCCTGCGGATGACTTAACTGATCCTTCTCCAGCGACAACATTCTTGCACTTAGATTCAACAGTTGTTTTATCACGTGACATTGCTGCGTTAGGTATTTATCCAGCGGTTGATCCACTTGACTCAACAAGCCGCCAGCTAGACCCACAGGTGGTTGGTGAAGAGCACTATGCGGTAGCTCGTGGCGTTCAAACAACTTTGCAACGTTATAAAGAGCTACGCGACATTATTGCTATTTTGGGTATGGATGAATTATCACCAGAAGATAAGCAAGCGGTTGCTCGTGCACGTAAGATTCAACGTTTCTTGTCACAACCTTTCCACGTTGCGGAAGTATTTACAGGTTCTCCAGGTAAGTATGTTCCATTAAAAGAAACAATCCGTGGCTTTAAGATGATTGTTGATGGTGAGCTTGACCATTTGCCAGAACAGGCATTCTATATGGTTGGCAGCATCGACGAAGTTATCGAAAAAGCTAAGAAGTTGCAGTAATACCAAGGAACGCACATGTCTAGCATCCACGTTGATGTAGTGAGCGCTGAGCAATCAATTTTCGCCGGTGAAGCAAAGTTTGTTGCTTTACCTGGCGAAAGTGGTGAGTTGGGTATCCTACCAGGGCATACGCCACTCATTACAAGAATTCGCCCAGGCGCAGTACGTATTGAAAAAGCTGATGGTGATGAAGAGTTTGTCTTTGTTGCCGGCGGTATTCTTGAGGTTCAGCCAAATAAAGTAACAGTGCTTGCTGATACTGCTATTCGCGGTCATGACCTTGATGAAGCCAAAGCGAATGAAGCGAAGAAGGCTGCTGAAGAAGCAATGCAAAATCGCACCAGCGATATTGATTTTGCTCATGCCCAATCAGAATTTGCAATGGCTGCGGCTCAGTTAGCTGCAATTGCCAAGTTACGCCAAAAAAGATAATTGACTTTAATTAACGACAGATTCCTGCGCGCATGCTTTAAGCAATCAACAGATAGAACGCCTATTTGGTTGATGCGCCAGGCTGGTCGTTACTTGCCTGAATACAACGCAACGAGAGCAAAGGCCGGCAGTTTTCTTGCCCTTGCCAAAAATCCTCATTTAGCAACTGAAGTAACACTTCAACCATTGGATCGATATCCTTTGGACGCAGCTATTTTATTTTCAGATATTTTGACTATTCCAGATGCGATGGGTTTAGGTTTGAGCTTTGAGGCGGGGGAAGGCCCACGCTTTAGTAAGCCCTTGCGTGATGAACTAGCTATTAATGCTTTACGTCCCGCAGACCTTGATCAACTGAGATATGTATTTGATGCAGTTACTGAGATCCGTAAAGCATTAGTGCAAGATGGAAAACAAAGAGTACCTTTAATTGGTTTTTCAGGTAGTCCGTGGACGCTTGCTTGCTACATGGTTGAAGGTTCGGGCTCTTCAGACTTTAAGCATACAAAAGATATGCTTTATCAGCGCCCTGACCTGATGAAGAAAATTTTGGATATCAATATTCAGTCAGTGGCTGAGTACTTAAAAGCACAGGTGGAAGCTGGCGCCCAAGCTCTTATGATTTTTGATACTTGGGGTGGCTTGTTACCGGATGGTTGGTATCAAGATACATCCTTAGCTAGCATGAAGGCGGTTATTGATTTATTGCCTAGGCAAAAAGACGGCCAAAAAATTCCAGTTTTAGTCTTTACTAAAGGTGGTGGAGTTTGGTTGGAAGATATTGCACGCTCAGGCGCTGATGTAATTGGCTTAGATTGGACCGCTTCTATTGGTAAATCACGTAAGCGCTTACTATCAAATAGCACACCATTAGCTTTGCAGGGTAACTTTGACCCATTGGCTTTATTTGCAGACACTGAACAAATTCAAAAAGAAGCAAAACGTATCTTAAATGAATTAGCATTAGCCCCAAGTTTAGATACTAGTTTGCATGCCTTAGATGGCCATATTTTTAATTTGGGTCATGGGATTTCTCAATTTACAGATCCAGAGCATGTAACAGCCTTGGTTGAAGCTGTGCAATCACACTCCTACGCATTAAGAAATCAATAAGAATACGGTATGTTAGTGCAGACTTATGCACAGAGTTAGGGATTACCGTAGACTCAACTAAAATACTAGAAATACAAAGCACAATAAAGAGAGTTAATTTATAAACTATTGATTTCTAATAATATTTTTGATCTAAAATTTAAAATGTTTAAAAATCAAGACGGTAAAGATATAGATGAGCAAGATAGGGTTTTAGACTTATCCACAAGGTTTTCCACAGCAATATTTAGTTAAATAAAAAACCATTAGGCAGCAAGATACTTCGGACTAAACTTAAAGTAAAACATGAGCATTGAAAGTAAAAATAGCCAAAAGAACATAGTTCAAGTCGCTATTGATGTTCCTATCAACAGACTATTCGATTATCTGTGGGACGCTCAAAGTTTGGGACAACAACCAGAAAGAGGTATGTTGGTTTCCGTGCCGTTTGGTAAAAAAGATATCGTCGGTGTCGTGATAAATGTGAGCGAAGAGTCTAGTTATGAATTAGATAAGATTAAAAAAGTTATAGGCATAGCTCCGACTAACCCTCTATCAGAAGACTTAATAAGTATGGCGGAATTTGCCTCTACTTATTACCAAAGAACTATTGGTGAGGTGCTAATTTCTTCAATACCTGTAGCTTGGAGAAAAAATGAAAAGTGGGCAACGATAGCAAAACCAAAAAGACAGCCAAAAGAAATAGCCCACAAAAATATTTCTGATGTAAAAAAATCAATCGAACTCAATGAGCAACAACAGGCAATTATTAAAGCATTAGAAGTTGCTAGTTTAGAAAAAAAATTTCAAACATATTTATTGCAAGGAATTACTGGCAGTGGCAAGACGCTAACCTATCTAAATTGGTTGACGGGGGTTCTAACTAGCGCTAACGATCAAGTATTAATTATGGTGCCAGAAATAAATTTGACACCACAGTTAGAGGAAAGTGTTAGACAAGCATTTCCCGAAAAAATAGTAGCTGTGCTGCATAGTGGGTTAACAGAAAGAAATAGAGCGGATGCATGGGCGGCAGCTAATACAGGTAAGGCACAGATAGTTTTAGGAACACGAATGGCTATCATGGCATCTATGCCAAATTTGAAGGCCATTGTCGTTGATGAGGAGCATGATCTCTCATATAAGCAACAAGAGGGTGTCCGATATTCCGCCAGAGACTTGGCAATTTGGAGGGCTAAGAAAAAAAATATTATTGCCTTATTGGTGTCGGCAACTCCAAGCTTGGAAAGTTGGTATGCGGCAACAGAAGGTAAATATAAGCGATTGATCTTAAATGAACGAGCTTCTAAAGACGCCGTTCAACCAATAGTAGAAATTCTAGACTTAAAAGAAGAGCGCCGAGCTGGTAAAAAAATAAACAATGGCATTTCAGACTCATTAATTTTGGCCATTAATGAAGCCCTCAAAAAAGGGCTTCAAACCCTTATATTTATTAATCGGCGGGGTTATTCTCCAGTTCTTAGTTGTGAGTCATGTGGATGGCTATCCGACTGTACAAAATGTTCTGCACATATGGTCTTGCATAAGCGAGCCCAAGGAAAATCAAATCTTTGTTGTCATCATTGCGGTCTAATTAAATACATCCCTAAAATTTGTCCGGACTGTGGAAATTCAGATTTAATGCCAATTGGTCAAGGAACTCAAAAGATTGAACAATATTTAGCAGAATTATTTCCGCAAGCAAAAATATTGCGTATAGATGCTGATAGTACAAAATTAAAAGGAAGTGCCGACGAGCTATTTGGCTCAATTCATGATGGTGCAGTAGACATTGTTGTCGGTACTCAAATGATTACTAAAGGACATGACTATCAATCTGTTGGGCTTGTAGGCGTCATAGATGCCGATGCTAGTTTGTTCTCGCAAGATTACAGGGCCTCAGAACGATTGTTTGCCCAATTAATGCAGGTAGCCGGGCGGGCAGGAAGAAGTGGAAAAAGCGCTCAATCAAAAGTTGTTATTCAAACCAGATATCCGACGGCCGCGCCGTACACCTATTTAAAAAATAATGATGTTGATGGGTTTTTAAAAGAAATCTGCGAAGAGAGGGGTGTAGTTGGCTTGCCGCCATTTTCATATCAGGCGCTCGTACATGCCGAACATAGAACATTGGATGAGGCAATAGCAATGCTAAAAGAGGCGGCATCTATTGCAACGGGAGGTGAAAATTTAAATACTTCTTGGCCAAGCAATGTGTCAATGAGCGATGTGGTGCCCAGGGCCATGATGCGCATTGCAGGTAAAGAGCGAGCGCAGATGTTAGTTGAAAGCCCTACAAGACAGGGTTTGCAATTGGCCTTGGAATTACTCCAGTCAGTTCTTCTTGATCAAAATACAAAAAGAAAAGGGGTCGGCTGGTATATAGAGCGCGACCCGATTCAAATTTAGAAAACTTTTAGTTATGCATAGTCTGCTATTGGAGCGCAGGTGCAAAATAAGTTTCTATCGCCATATACGTTATCGGCTCGCCCAACTGGCGGCCAATATTTAGATTTTCTTAGGCGTGCAACTGGGTATGCAGCCTCCTCACGTGTATAGCTGTGATTCCACTCATTAGATAAGATGGCTTCTGCTGTATGAGGCGCATTTTTAAGAGGGTTATCTTCTTTATCAAAAAGACCTGAACCTACTTTTTTGATTTCTGCTGCAATAGTAACCATTGCCTCAATAAATCGATCTAATTCAAATTTAGATTCACTTTCAGTCGGTTCAATCATGAGTGTGCCAGGTACAGGGAAGCTCATGGTTGGTGCGTGAAAGCCAAAATCCATTAAGCGTTTAGCTACATCTTCATTGCTAATGCCAGTATCTTTTTGTAGTGGTCGTAAATCAATAATGCACTCATGAGCAACTAGCCCATTGATGCCTTTGTATAGTACCGGATAATGGTGGTCTAATTTTTTAGCTACATAATTAGCTGTCAAAATAGCTGTCTCGGTAGCTTGTGCAAGACCAACAGAGCCCATCATGGCTACATACATCCATGAAATTGGCAAAATAGATGCAGACCCAAATGGTGCGGCACTAATTCTGATCCAATCTAAATCATTCCATTTAGAGGCGGTGCCAGCGGTATAGGAGCAAGGTAAAAACTGTGCTAAATGTTGTTTAACCGCTACTGGACCAACACCTGGGCCGCCGCCGCCATGAGGAATACAAAATGTCTTATGTAAATTTAGATGGCTCACGTCACCACCAAAATGGCCCGGGGCTGCAGTTCCAACGAGGGCATTCATGTTCGCGCCATCGATATACACTTGCCCACCATGTTGGTGAATAATTGCACAAAGCTCTTGCACACCTTCTTCAAATACACCGTGAGTGCTTGGGTAGGTAATCATGATGGCCCCAAGATTTTTGGAGTGTAGTTCTGCTTTATTTTTTAGATCTGATAAATCAATGTTGCCATCTTTGTCGCAATTAACAACCACAACTTGCATCCCTGCCATTTGTGCTGAGGCAGGGTTAGTGCCATGTGCGGAGGACGGGATAAGGCAAATGGTCCTGTGCCCTTCTCCTCTTGATTCATGATATGCGCGAATAACTAATAGGCCGGCATATTCCCCTTGTGAGCCAGCATTGGGCTGGAGTGATACGGCGTCGTAACCTGTGGCCGCACACATCATGCGCTCTGTATCTTCGATTAATTGTGCATAGCCAGCCCATTGTGTTTCAGGGGCAAATGGGTGAATTGATGAAAAGGTGGGCCATGTCACAGGCATCATTTCGCTTGTGGCATTCAACTTCATCGTGCATGAACCAAGTGGAATCATGGTTCTATCAAGCGCCAAATCTTTATCAGCAAGACTGCGTAGATAACGCAACATGTCATGCTCGGAGTGATAGCGATTAAATGTTGGATGAGTTAAATAGGGTGAGCTTCTGATCAATGAGTTGGGTAGCGTATTAACTACTTGTTGATCCAAGTGGTTAATATCGAGAGCGCCCTCGCCACCAAAAATTTTCCAAATAAGATCAAGTTCTTCGCGACCAGTGCTTTCATCAAAAGAAATGCCGATATGTTCAGCATCAATTTCTCTTAGATTGCAGCCAAGTGCGCGGGCTTTGTCGTGTATGGCGCCTGTTTTATTTGTTTTAACGGTGAGCGTGTCAAACCAAAATTGATTAGCAATTTCAAAGCCTAGCTGCTTCAAAGCTAAGGCCATAATGCTGGCTTGGCGATGTGTCTTTAACGCGATGTTTTTAAGTCCAGCTGGGCCATGGTAAATCGCGTACATGCTGGCCATAACTGCTAATAAAACTTGAGCCGTACAAATGTTGGACGTCGCCTTTTCTCTGCGAATATGTTGTTCTCGAGTTTGAAGCGCTAAGCGATATGCCGGCTGTCCTTGCGCGTCAATTGTTACGCCAACAAGTCTACCTGGCATGCTGCGCTTTAGTTCATCTTTGGTTGCTAAATATCCAGCAGAGGGGCCGCCAAAGCCTAACGGTACGCCAAAACGTTGTGCGCTACCAATTGCCACATCAGCGCCCCATTCCGCCGGTGGGCAAATAAGTGTTAAAGCTAATAAATCTGCTGCGGCAATAACAAGGCCGCCACGCGCATGAGTCGCCTGCGCAATATCAGCATAAACAGACTTGTCTTGTATTGAACCGTCTACACCAGGGTATTGAATGAGGACAGCAAATGCATCTACCGTTAATGCATTTGAAATGGGGCCTACTTGAACATCAATATCTAAAGGTTTAGCGCGAGTTTTAATAACGGCGATAGTTTGAGGCAATACATCATGACCAACAAAGAAAATCTTTGATTTTGATTTACAGGTTCTCAGTGCAAGCGTCATAGCTTCAGCAGCAGCAGTCCCTTCATCTAACATTGATGCATTTGCAATATCCATGCCTGTTAAATCAATTAACATTTGTTGGAAGTTAACAATTGCTTCTAGGCGGCCTTGTGAAATTTCAGGTTGGTATGGCGTATATGCTGTATACCAAGCTGGATTTTCTAAAATATTTCTTTGTATGACGCCAGGAATAAGGTTGTTGTAGTAACCCTGTCCAATGAACGATTTAAAAACTTTATTTTTATTTGCAATAGAACTTAATAAACGAAGTGCCTCATCTTCTCTACGTGCATTTGAATAGTCACCAAGAGGCAGGTGATCTGTGCGGCGAATTTTATTTGGAATAACTGAATCAATTAATTCGCTTTTCTTTTTAAATCCTAAAAAGTTAAGCATGGAGGTTTCCTCTTCTGAGGAAGGCCCGATATGACGTTTTACAAAGACATCATATTTTTCAAGTGCAGTGAGAGAAGTTTTCATTTTTTATGCGCCAATATTTTTGCCGTAAGCCTCTGCTGAAAGCAGTGAGTCAACCTTTGAAATATCGGCGGGTTTCATTTTGAATAACCATGAACCATATGCATCAGAGTTGACATTCTCTGGCGCGCTAGTCACATCCTGATTGGTTGCAATAATTTCCCCAGTAACTGGCGCATAAATATCACTGGCAGCTTTTACAGATTCAACAACCGCACAGGCATCGCCAGCATTGAATTGTTTGCCAGCTTCTGGGAGTTCTAAAAATACGATATCACCTAAAGCCTCCTGGGCGTGATCTGTGATGCCAATAGTAATCGTGCCGTCTGATTCAGCGCGAATCCACTCATGTGATTCTGTGTAACGTAAATTTTGTGGGATGTTCATGGGTTCTCCTAAAAAAATTAAACCAGGGCTTTGCCGTGGCGTACAAAAGGTGCTTTAACAACAACAGCATTTAGTTCTTTATCGCGAATAACAACCTTTACCAGATCGCCAATTTTTGTTCCTATCGGCATTCTTGCTAATGCAATTGACTTTTCTAAGGAGGGACTAAAGGTGCCACTAGTGATTTCGCCATCACCATGTGCAGTCTTTACAATTTGATGTGCTCTTAGTACGCCCTTGTCTTGCAAAATTAAACCTAAAAAAACCGATTGCTGGCCTTCAGTTTCCATGGCTGTACGGCCAATGAAATTGCGATCAGTGCTTCTGTCAATGGTCCACCCTAAGCCAGCATCTAGCGGATTGACTTGATCATTCATGTCTTGACCATATAGATTCATGCCGGCCTCTAAACGCAATGTATCTCTGGCTCCGAGTCCTGCAGGTTGTGCGCCAGCCTTGACGAGCAAATCCCAAGCTGCGCTCGTAGTGTTAGCCGGAATAAGTAACTCCGCCCCATCTTCACCGGTGTAGCCTGTACGAGCAATCATAATTTCGCCAAGTGATGTTTGAATACACGAAGCATGAAATACATCGAGTTCTTTACATGCATTAACTAACTCGGGAATAGCTCGAGCAATAATATCTAATGCCTTGGGCCCCTGTACGGCGATCATGCCTTGAGGATTTTGTTGATTAGGAAGATCGGCACGCCGAGGGATTAGTTGAAGATTTTTAAATGCAGTTGCTTGATGGTTAAGCCAAATAAGATCTGTACTGGCTGTTCCTGCGTTGATGACAATGCGATAGTTGGGGTCTAGGCGGTAAATAATCAAATCGTCAATAACATGACCATCTTCATTCAATAAACATCCATAAAGGGCTTGCCCATTGTTTTTTAGCTTATTGACGTCGTTCGCAACTACTTTTTGTAAGAAGGCTTTTGCATCTGAACCAATAATGTCCACTGCAGCCATATGAGATACATCAAATAAGCCACAGTTAGAACGTGTAGCTAAATGCTCTTCAATTTGTGAGCCATAGTTAACGGGCATTTCCCAGCCACCAAAGTCAACTAATTTAGCTTTGGCAGAAACATGAGTTTCAAATAAAACGGTTCGTTTTAAATTTGTCGGGGCGACAGACATCCAAACTCCTAAAGGAATTGATGCCCCCCTGTCCTGTTACCTGAGAGATTGAAAACCACAAACCATTTGTAGTTTTTTAGCCCCTTCGGTGTGCAACTAAATGCAGCTCTCCAGAGTGTAAATATCGACGGTCCTTTTGCCTGAGCGTTCATGGGCATTGCGCCTTCGGCGTCGGTAAAACCGAACTCTCCCATCGATGTTGTTATTGTACTAAAGGCTGGATATAAGACCAAGAAAGATAAATGCACAAAAATGGTGCGAAAACTATTAATTTGGGAAATTAAGCATTAGATAATCAAGATATATTTACTATTCCTTATAGATAGGTGCGTGATGGACAATTTTAAAACTGGGGCAGACGCTCTATTTATTATGGCTGGAGCCATCATGGTGCTTGCTATGCATGCAGGCTTTGCATTCCTAGAGCTTGGAACTGTGCGCAAAAAAAATCAGGTGAATGCCTTGGTAAAAATTTTGTTGGATTTTGCGGTTTCAACAATAGCGTACTTTTTTATTGGCTATAGCATTGCTTATGGCATTAACTTTTTTGCGAGCGCTGAGGTGCTGGCACAGAAAAGTGGCTATGAGCTGGTTAAGTTTTTCTTTTTATTAACTTTTGCGGCTGCGATTCCTGCAATTATTTCTGGAGGGATTGCTGAGCGGGCCAAATTTAATCCTCAACTCATTGCAACATTTATTTTGGTGGGCTTTGTTTACCCATTTTTTGAGGGAATGGTTTGGAACCAACAACTGGGATATCAGGCTTGGATAAAAGCATTAACTGGCGAAGAGTTCCATGATTTCGCTGGATCTGTGGTGGTTCATGCGGTTGGTGGTTGGGTTGCGTTACCAGCAATTCTATTATTGGGCGCCCGCCGTGGCCGTTATTCAAAGGATGGCCGTATTTCTGCGCATCCACCTTCAAACATTCCATTTTTAGCATTGGGAGCTTGGATTCTAGCGGTAGGTTGGTTTGGCTTTAATGTGATGAGCGCACAAACCGTAGATAAGATGAGCGGGCTGGTTGCTATTAACTCTTTGATGGCTATGGTAGGCGGTACATTAACCGCCTGGGCTCTTGGAAAGAATGATCCAGGCTTTGCCTATAACGGTCCTCTAGCAGGTTTAGTTGCTGTTTGCGCTGGATCTGACTTAATGCATCCCATGGGCGCATTGGTTGTTGGGGGTATTGCAGGTGCATTGTTTGTGGTGATGTTCACACTTGTACAAAATCGCTGGAAAATTGACGATGTATTGGGTGTTTGGCCCTTACATGGATTGTGTGGTGCTATGGGTGGGGTTGCAGCAGGTGTTTTTGGTCAGAAAGCGCTTGGCGGCTTAGGCGGGGTTAGCTTTACAGCTCAGCTGATTGGCACGGTGAGCGGAGTTGTCATAGCTCTAATTGCAGGCACTGTTGTTTATGGCGCATTAAAGTTGTTGTTGGGATTGCGTTTAAGCCAAGAAGAAGAGTTTGAGGGAGCAGATCTGAGCATTCATCGAATCACCTCTACCCCAGATAGAGAGTCAAGCTGGTAATTTTCTGATTTATTTGGATAATCGGAGTCATGACACTAAAAGTTTTGTTGGTTCCGGTTACTCCCTTTGAGCAAAATTGCTCTATTTTGATTTGTGAAGAAACATCAAAAGCCGCTATTGTTGATCCAGGGGGGGACTTACCCAAAATTCTCGATGCTTTGACAAAAGCCAATGCTATTCCAGAAAAGATTTTGTTAACACATGGCCATATTGACCATTGTGCTGGAGCCCCTGTTTTATCAAAGCAATTAAACATTCCGATTGAAGGGCCTCATGAGGCTGAGCGCTTTTGGTTGGAGCAGCTACCCCTACAGAGTCAGAGGTTTGGTTTTCCAGGCGCAGAGTCTTTTGAGCCTGATCGTTGGTTATCAGATGGTGATCAAGTAACCTTTGGCAATGTGCAATTAGACGTGAAGTATTGTCCAGGCCACACACCTGGACATGTGGTTTTCTATAGTGCTAACGATGGTTTAGCGGTGGTTGGAGATGTATTGTTTGCAGGCTCTATTGGCCGGACGGATTTCCCAAAGGGTAATCATGCAGATTTAATTCGCTCTATTAGAGAAAAGCTATTTCCTTTGGGGGATGATGTCGTATTCATCCCAGGTCATGGCCCCACTTCTACGTTTGGGCAAGAAAGAAAGACAAATCCCTATGTTGGGGATGAGGTTTAGGTTTTAGCAGAGCCTGTACGGTGGGTTCTGTTGTAAAGGCAGCTTGCGCAAATCCAACGTTGTTTGCGGTTGCTTGTTGGAATCCAAGTGCCACCCTCAAGAGGCTTTTCTCTGCTGCATGAAGAGCAAAACTTCATTACTCTGGTGTTGCTTTCTAGCGTGGTTGGCGGAGTTTCCATAAATACTTCTCGATAAGATTCAACTGACTATTTTAACGGTTTTTTGAAAAAACGCCCTTTCGGGCGTTTTTCTTTAGAACTTAACTTAAAACAATCTTGATGGAATCCGCTGTTTTATTGCCTTTAAAGTCTAGCCAACACTTTTTCTGAGTGTCATATAGTTTGCAAAGTTTAGCTGTATGAAAGTACCAAGCCCAAGAGAATTTTTGAACAATAATTCTGCCAGGCAACATTTCCTCTAGCTTAGACTGTGCTTGTTTAAGTTTGTATAGCGGAACGCTCATATCTACGTGGTGGGCAGTATGTTCCATGATATGGTGCATCCATGCACCCCACTTTAGAGGAAACACAAGATGTACCGTGGTAGAAACAAAAGGCTGAGCCTTTAACCATTCTGATTTATCTGAGTACCAAGAAACACTTGGGTGAGTGTGATGGACATAAACCACAAAGCCTATCATGGCATTCCAAAAGATGAATGGAATTAAAAATCCCATGACAATCGTTAGGGCAATTGATTGATTTGTTTCTATTGCAGCCCAAACCAATAGGCCATTCCAAATAATTCCAAAGGCAGTTACTAAAAGGTTGTCCCATAAAAATGCGGGTCTAGAGGCTGGCATGCTCTTTTTATTTGGGAAATACATCTTATTCCACCAAATTTCAACGAAATAATATACGGCGGGGCCTAGGCCGCTGCGGTAAATATGCTCAAGAATACGCTTGCCAGTGCTTAGTTGTTGGTATTCATCTAAAGACAGTGGCGCCCACACAAAGTCAAACCCTTTTAAATTTGTTTGGCCATGATGCACAACGTTGTGCCCTACTTCCCATAGGCTGTATGGGGTTAAAGACGGCAAGAATGCTAAACGACCAAGAAATTTATTAAGTCCTCTATGAGGCGTAAAGCTTTGATGACAAGCATCGTGGCCCAGAATAAAAATTCTGCCAATTACAAACCCAGCAAATAATGCTAATAATATTTTGATCCATATAGATTCAAAATAGACGGTTCCAACAATTGCCGCAGTTAAGATAACTGTGTCAAAAATTTGCAAAATAATCGCTTTAACAGTGGTTCTTTCTGCAAGCGGGGCTAGCCAAGTGCGAATTACTTTCCTGTGAGGAATGGGCTCTCCGGCGGGGATTGGCTGGTTAATAGTTGAATCTGTTGTATTTAAAGACATGTGGCCCTTTGAAGCAAAATTACATAACTGCGCTATTTTAAAGGTTTTTAATGCTTTTGACGGGGTTTAGATTGATTTATTGAGCTAGGTCATGGTGCGACCGACAGGAATCGAACCTGTATCGAGAGCTTCGGAAACTCTAATTCTATCCATTGAACTACGGTCGCAACTACTAACATTGTAAGGCTGAGAAGAATTATCCTCGTTATAATCTCGCGTAGCTATATAAAAAGGAAATCAAAAATGAGTGAAGAGCACGGAAATTTAATCAAATCGCCTAAACAGTTAATCGTTATGGTGTTTGCCAGTTTTTTTGTACCTTTAATTGTTATTGCATTTTTGATGACGTATGTGGGTAGTGGCAAAAAGACTGGGACCAGTCCTGAGGCTGCGGCTGAGGCTGCAAATAATTTAATTAAACCAGTTGCGATGTTAGATTTTAAAGATGCATCTGGTCCAAAGGTCTTTAAAACAGGCGAAGAAGTTTATAAGGCGGCCTGTGCTTCATGTCATGCAACTGGAGCTGCTGGCGCACCTAAATTTGGTGATACAGGCTCTTGGGGCGCTCGCTTAGGCCGTGGTTATGAAGGTTTGTTATCCTCGCTGCTTAAAGGTAAAAATGCTATGCCTGCACGTGGAGGCACTAATCCTGATGATATTTCTGACTATGAATTAGGTAGAGCCGTTGTTTATTTAACAGGTTCTGCTGGCGGTAAATTTGCTGAACCTAAAGCTCCTGAGCCTAAAAAAGCCCCAGAAGAAAAGAAGTAAATAGTTATTGTTGTTAGAAAGCCCACGTTAGTGGGCTTTTTTTATGGGTGTTTTAAATCTAATAATTGTTTATAAACATCTTTTTTAGGCATTTTGGAAATCGTGGAGACTATTTCTGACAGATCTTTGTGGCTGAAGTGTGGTTGTAGTAGGTGAACCCATTCTAAGGTGTTCTCATCAAATACAGATGGAACATTTACTGCGCCAGAGCCCTCAATCCCTAAAACATATTCTCCTTGCCATGACTCGACTTGCTCCATCCAGGCTGGAATGTCACCTGCTTTAACAATCTGAATATTTTCGTGGATTTTGCTGAGCTCTTTTGCTATAAAAATTTTACGGTCTTTATCTAAATGCTCATGTAATGTTTTGAGGGTTGCCTGAATCCTATGAGGTGCTTCATAAAAAAAGCTTGCCGTGGCAGATTTAGAGGCAGTTCCTATAACGGCTATTTTTTGCCCTGCCTTTGTAGGTAAAAATCCTAAAAACTGAAAGTGACCATCTGTCTTATTTAGAAAGTCGCCCGAGGCAGATATTGCGGTTGTGATTGCGCTGGCGCCAGGCAGAGGCACAACATGCAATCCGGCTGCCCTAACCTCCTGAACTAAAACTGAGCCAGGATCAGAGATGGCTGGTGTGCCAGCGTCTGAAATATAGGCCCAGCGCTCACCTAGTTTTAATTTATCAATAACAAGCGCGCTAGAAGATTTTTCATTGTGCTCATGCACAGCTAGTAATGGTTTGGAAATGCCATAGGCCGTTAATAAGCTGCTGCTATGACGTTTGTCTTCACAGGCAATGCCATCAACCTGTTGTAAAACATAAAGTGCTCTGATGGTGATGTCTGCTAAATTACCAATGGGTGTGGCAACAACATATAGGGCGCCTTTGGGCAAATTCTGGCCTTCAGCAAATTTAAATAAATCCATGCAAACTTTCTTAAAGCATCAAAATTAGCTTGATAGGCTGATGATGCATTAAACGGGCCTCTAAGGCAATTAAGTAAGACCGCAAATCATTGGATTAAATGGAGCTTGGGAGCATAATTCAGCTATGAAATCAGAAATCAATGAAAAATTAGGTACCCGGGTAGAGCAGCATTTTCAAGATAGTATTGCCACAAAGCAAAAAGCTTTGGCCGTGCTCTCAGAAGAAATTATTCGGGGTATCGAGTCAATGCATCTTTGCTTATCTCAAGGAAAAAAAATTCTTGCTTGTGGCAATGGTGGTTCGGCTGCTGATGCTCAACATTTTGCTGCTGAATTGGTTGGGAGATTTGAGCGCGAAAGACAAGAGCTCCCTGCAATTGCATTAACTACTGACTCTTCAATTTTGACAGCAATTGCAAATGACTATAGCTATGAGGTTATTTTCAGCAAACAAGTTAAAGCGCTCGGACAAGCTGGCGATATTTTGTTGGGCATATCTACATCAGGTAACTCTGGAAATGTCATTGCTGCAATTAATGCCGCTCATGAAAAGGGTATGTCAGTTATTGCTTTTACTGGTAAAGATGGTGGCAAGATCGCAAAATTATTAAAAGAAGGCGATATTAATTTATGCGTTCCTGCTGATAGAACTGCACGTATACAAGAAACACATTTACTACTCTTGCATTGTTTATGCGATGGTGTTGATCACCTGTTACTTGATTAAGGTTTTAAAGACATGAAAACGATATTAAGAAGAAAAATATTAGGAATGATCGGCGGTGCCACATTGATCGCGACACTATCTGGGTGCTTCCCTTTAGTTGCTGGAGGCATGGCTGGTGGTGCCTTAGTTATTGCTGACCGCAGAAATCCTGGTACACAGGCAATGGATAGAGGTATTCAATTAGAAGCAGAGAGCATGTTGATTAAAACTTATGGTGATAACGTGCACGTTAATGTGAGCGTGTTTAATCGTCGAGTTTTATTAACGGGCGAAGTAAGAACTGACACGCTTAAAAATGAAGTGGCGCAAAAAATCAAAGCCATGAAAAATGTTACAGAAGTTGTCAATGAATTAGTGCCAGCGCCTTTAAGCGCATTTACGGCGCGAGCGAATGACTCTTATTTAACGACGCGCATCAAGGCAGCATTTATGACAAAAGAAAATATTCCTTCAAACTCAATGCGGATTGTGACTGAGGCAAGTAAAGTCTATTTGATGGGTATTGTTACTGAGCAGGAAGCTAATCAAGCTGTTGAGATCGCTCGGCAAGTGCCGGGGGTAAAGCAAGTGACAAAAATATTTGATGTAATTTCTGAGGCTGATAAGAAACGTTTAGATGGACAACCTAAATAGCCATTTAACGACTTTAAAAAAGCCCACTTCAGTGGGCTTTTTTATTTAATAGATGTGGCGAATGGCCAAATGGTTGAAAAAATATTTTTAGAATTTTTAAAATTACGTTTAATGGCATAGTCGATATCAGCCGCTTGTGCTTGAACGGCTTCACTCATGATGCTTGCATTATTGGGTGGAGTTAAGCGCAAATAAGCATCCGCTTCACCATAAGAGAACTCAATGGCCATGCCAGCTTTTTTAGCAATGTGCATCATGACCTTATTGCTTGATAAGCAATGGACATAAAGAATTTCAATATGAGTGTTTCTAGCATGTGTAGAGGCGCGTTTAAACAAGGCCGAGCCGATACCTATGCCGCGGCCAGATTGGCTGACAGAAACCCCAAATTCAGCGGTCTTGTTTGTTTGATTGCCAAATAGAGGGTAGCCTAGGTGTGCAAGGCCAATTAAATGCAATTCGTTATCGAAAACACCAAAAACAGAGTCATTTAAAAAATCAATGCTAGCAACATATCGTTTGATGACCTCATCGCTTGTATACATACCGAAGCGAAGCGTTCTATCGTCATTTGAAAGCCCTAGCAAGTGGTCGAGAATCTTCTCGCGATGACCGGCATGGAGCTCGCGGACCAATACACTGTGATTCTTAATAGATTTAGATAAATTAAACATAAAACCCTTATTTGTTGCGCTGCACAACTTCATTCTATCCCTAATTTTAGGAAAAAGTAAGAAAAATTTAGGGTTTACCCTATATTAATGATAAGCCATTGTTTTTATTAGAAAAATAAAGATTAAGCAAAACAAAATTCAATTTTTTTTGAATATTTATGAAATATTTCTGCAAAAGGTGTTGACATGTTGTTTGAACTCAGGCAAAGTCTCATTTCTCCGCTGAACGCGATTCGAAATACGAAAAACGATCAGCCTTCTTTAAAAAGTAGTCAACCGATAAATGTGGGTACTGAGAAAAGACATCCAGTCCTTCGGGACAGATATAAGCAGTACTCACAAAACAGTAAATTTGGTTCCGGTCGAAAGATTGGAGTCGATTCTGAATGAGTGAGCGACGAGGCAGCAATGCCTCACAGGAATTAAACTGAAGAGTTTGATCCTGGCTCAGATTGAACGCTGGCGGCATGCCTTACACATGCAAGTCGAACGGCAGCACGGGTGCTTGCACCTGGTGGCGAGTGGCGAACGGGTGAGTAATATATCGGAACGTACCTTATTGTGGGGGATAACGCAGCGAAAGCTGTGCTAATACCGCATAATCCCTAAGGGGGAAAGCAGGGGACCGTAAGGCCTTGCGCAATTAGAGCGGCCGATACCTGATTAGCTAGTTGGTGAGGTAAAGGCTCACCAAGGCAACGATCAGTAGCTGGTCTGAGAGGACGATCAGCCACACTGGGACTGAGACACGGCCCAGACTCCTACGGGAGGCAGCAGTGGGGAATTTTGGACAATGGGGGCAACCCTGATCCAGCAATGCCGCGTGAGTGAAGAAGGCCTTCGGGTTGTAAAGCTCTTTTGTCAGGGAAGAAACAGCAGCTCTAATACAGTTTGCGAATGACGGTACCTGAAGAATAAGCACCGGCTAACTACGTGCCAGCAGCCGCGGTAATACGTAGGGTGCAAGCGTTAATCGGAATTACTGGGCGTAAAGCGTGCGCAGGCGGTTATGTAAGACAGGCGTGAAATCCCCGGGCTTAACCTGGGAATTGCGCTTGTGACTGCATAGCTAGAGTGTGTCAGAGGGGGGTAGAATTCCACGTGTAGCAGTGAAATGCGTAGATATGTGGAGGAATACCAATGGCGAAGGCAGCCCCCTGGGATAACACTGACGCTCATGCACGAAAGCGTGGGGAGCAAACAGGATTAGATACCCTGGTAGTCCACGCCCTAAACGATGCTGACTAGTTGTTCGGGAATTTATTCCTGAGTAACGTAGCTAACGCGTGAAGTCAGCCGCCTGGGGAGTACGGTCGCAAGATTAAAACTCAAAGGAATTGACGGGGACCCGCACAAGCGGTGGATGATGTGGATTAATTCGATGCAACGCGAAAAACCTTACCTACCCTTGACATGCCACTAACGAAGTAGAGATACATTAGGTGCCCGTAAGGGAAAGTGGACACAGGTGCTGCATGGCTGTCGTCAGCTCGTGTCGTGAGATGTTGGGTTAAGTCCCGCAACGAGCGCAACCCTTGTCTCTAGTTGCTACGCAAGAGCACTCTAGAGAGACTGCCGGTGACAAACCGGAGGAAGGTGGGGATGACGTCAAGTCCTCATGGCCCTTATGGGTAGGGCTTCACACGTCATACAATGGTGCATACAGAGGGTTGCCAACCCGCGAGGGGGAGCTAATCTCAGAAAATGCATCGTAGTCCGGATCGTAGTCTGCAACTCGACTACGTGAAGCTGGAATCGCTAGTAATCGCGGATCAGAATGTCGCGGTGAATACGTTCCCGGGTCTTGTACACACCGCCCGTCACACCATGGGAGTGGGTTTTGCCAGAAGCCGTTAGCCTAACCGCAAGGAGGGCGACGACCACGGCAGGGTTCATGACTGGGGTGAAGTCGTAACAAGGTAGCCGTATCGGAAGGTGCGGCTGGATCACCTCCTTTCTAGAGAAAAGATGTTGATTCTTTAGTGCCCACACTTATCGGTTGATAAAGAGAGATGCCGCGGGTCTGTAGCTCAGGTGGTTAGAGCACCGTCTTGATAAGGCGGGGGTCGAAGGTTCAAGTCCTTCCAGACCCACCACAGACCGTAGCAACCTAGCCATAAAAGTATAGCTGGGGGATTAGCTCAGCTGGGAGAGCACCTGCTTTGCAAGCAGGGGGTCGTCGGTTCGATCCCGTCATCCTCCACCATTTACTTTTTATAGGTAAAGAAAAGTGCATTACGGTGTATTTTTCTTTGCCATTAAATCGGCTGTTCTTTAAAAATTTGAGTAAGCAATGCGTATATTGAATTTATTGAGAGTTCAATATACATGGGTAGTTGATTGAATCAACAACAAATAGTTCTTCAAGTAATTAGATTTACTTGGATTACGGCACAAACATATCGCAACAAGTAGTAAGCAGGAAATAGAGAAGAACTTATAACTTGTACCAATGGTGCTCGTTATAGGATCAAGCGAATAAGTGCATGTGGTGGATGCCTTGGCGATTACAGGCGACGAAAGACGTTATAGACTGCGATAAGCTACGGGGAGCTGTCAAATAAGCTTTGATCCGTAGATTTCTGAATGGGGAAACCCACCTCTTTTGAGGTATCCGTAACTGAATACATAGGTTACGCGAAGCGAACCTGGTGAACTGAAACATCTAAGTAGCCAGAGGAAAAGACATCAACCGAGATTCCCAAAGTAGTGGCGAGCGAAATGGGAAGAGCCTTCTAGTATTAATTAGTCTGTTATCAGAACGGAATGGAAAGTCCGGCAATAAAGGGTGATAGCCCCGTATGGGAAAACCGATTAATCGAACTAAGCTAGAGACAAGTAGGGCGGGACACGTGAAATCCTGTCTGAATATGGGGGGACCATCCTCCAAGGCTAAATACTCGTAATCGACCGATAGTGAACAAGTACCGTGAGGGAAAGGCGAAAAGAACCCCGGGAGGGGAGTGAAATAGATCCTGAAACTGCATGCATACAAACAGTAGGAGCCTCGTAAGGGGTGACTGCGTACCTTTTGTATAATGGGTCAGCGACTTACATTCAGTAGCAAGCTTAACCGTATAGGGGAGGCGTAGCGAAAGCGAGTCCGAATAGGGCGCTAGTTGCTGGGTGTAGACCCGAAACCAGTTGATCTATCCATGGCCAGGTTGAAGGTGCGGTAACACGTACTGGAGGACCGAACCCACTAACGTTGAAAAGTTAGGGGATGAGCTGTGGATAGGGGTGAAAGGCTAAACAAAACTGGAAATAGCTGGTTCTCTCCGAAAACTATTTAGGTAGTGCCTCGTGTATCACCTTCGGGGGTAGAGCACTGTCATGGTAGTGGGGTCCATTGCGGATTACTGCGCCATAGCAAACTCCGAATACCGAAGAGTGCAAGCACGGGAGACAGACGACGGGTGCTAACGTCCGCCGTCAAGAGGGAAACAACCCAGACCACCAGCTAAGGTCCCTAAAACGGGCTAAGTGGGAAACGAAGTGGGAAGGCTAAAACAGTCAGGAGGTTGGCTTAGAAGCAGCCATCCTTTAAAGAAAGCGTAATAGCTCACTGATCGAGTCGTCCTGCGCGGAAGATGTAACGGGGCTAAGCCAGTTACCGAAGCTGTGGATCACGTAAGTGATGGTAGGAGAGCGTTCTGTAAGCCTGTGAAGGTGTGGTGTGAACCATGCTGGAGGTATCAGAAGTGCGAATGCTGACATGAGTAGCGATAAAGGGGGTGAAAAGCCCCCTCGCCGTAAGCCCAAGGTTTCCTACGCAACGTTCATCGGCGTAGGGTGAGTCGGCCCCTAAGGCGAGGCAGAGATGCGTAGCTGATGGGAAACAGGTTAATATTCCTGTACCATTGTTAAATGCGATGGGGGGACGGATCGCGGAAGGTTGTCCGGGTGTTGGATGTCCCGGTCCTTGCATTGGAGAAGGCTAGTAGGCAAATCCGCTAGCGTAATTCAAGGGTGTGAGGCCAGCGAATTTATTCGCGAAGCAATCGGAAGTGGTTCCAAGAAAAGCCTCTAAGCTTCAGTTTAACAAGACCGTACCGCAAACCGACACAGGTGGGCGAGATGAGTATTCTAAGGCGCTTGAGAGAACTCAGGAGAAGGAACTCGGCAAATTGGTACCGTAACTTCGGGATAAGGTACGCCCAAGTAGCTTGACTGTGAACAACAGAAGGGCAAAAGGGTTGCAATAAAATGGTGGCTGCGACTGTTTAATAAAAACACAGCACTCTGCAAACACGAAAGTGGACGTATAGGGTGTGACGCCTGCCCGGTGCTGGAAGATTAAATGATGGGGTGCAAGCTCTTGATTGAAGTCCCAG
>Ga0228699_1000130_pt1 | contig 73114 bp, 64 predicted proteins | sample McNCre217_Aug_MG_FD_178016 | JGI IMG/M metagenome (GOLD analysis project Ga0228699, IMG submission 178016) | Freshwater microbial communities from McNutts Creek, Athens, Georgia, United States - 2-17_Aug_MG | ecosystem: Environmental > Aquatic > Freshwater > Creek | place: USA: Georgia... | reverse complement strand
AACCGTGGGTCAGCAGGCCGCGATAGGGCGCTCGGTCATGCAGCGCGCAGCCCAGCAGCAGCGAGCTGTGGAACCAGCCGCGGTGCTGGTCATGGCCTTCGAGGTAGAGGTCGGCCTCCGGCCCGCTGTCGTGGTGGCTGGCGCTGCCTGGGTAGGCCTGCGCATGGCTGCCGCGCAGCACGTGCTGGAAGGTCGAGCCGGAGTCGAACCAGACCTCCAGGATGTCGGTGCTCTTGGTGTAGTGCGCGGCATCCTCGGCGCCGAGGATCTCCTCGACCGTCACGCGGCTCCAGGCCTCGATGCCGCCGGCCTCGACGATGTCGGCGGCCTGGTCGAGGATCTGCATCGTGCGCGGGTGCAGCTCGCCCGAGTCCTTGTGCAGGAAGAAGGGCACCGGCACGCCCCAGCTGCGCTGGCGGCTGATGCACCAGTCGGGCCGGTTGGCGATCATGTCGCGCAGGCGGTGGCGGCCGCTCTCCGGGTAGAAGCCGGTGTGATCGATGGCGTCCAGCGCCAGCTGGCGCAGGGTCTTGGGCGCCTTGTCCTGGGTGAAAACGCCCTCGCCCTCGTCCATGCGGATGAACCACTGCGCCGCGGCGCGGTAGATCACCGGCGTCTTGTGGCGCCAGCAGTGCGGGTAGCTGTGCACGATCGGCTGGGTCGCCATCAGGCGGTCGCTCTGGCCGAGCACCTCGATGACGCGCTCGCAGGCCTTCCAGATGTGCTGGCCGCCGAAGAAGGGCAGCTCGTCGGCGTAGACGCCGTGGCCCTGCACCGGGTTCAGGATGTCGTCGTACTTCAAGCCATGCGCGACGCAGGAGTTGAAGTCGTCCACGCCATAGGCCGGCGCCGAGTGCACGATGCCGGTGCCGTCGCCGGCCGTCACGTAGTCGGCCAGGTACAGCGGCGACAGGCGGCGGTAGCTGTACTTGCCGCCTTCTTCGGCCGTGACGGTGTCAAAGAGCGGATGGCGGAAGACCAGGCCCTTGAGCGCCGCGCCCTGGGCGGTGGCCAGCACCGTGCCTTCGAGCTTGTAGCGCTCCAGGCACTTGGCCACCAGCTCCTCGGCCAGCAGCAGCACGCCGCGCGGCGTGTCCACCAGCGCGTAGGTGAGCTCCGGGTGCGCGTTGAGCGCCTGGTTGGCAGGGATCGTCCAGGCGGTGGTCGTCCAGATGACCGCGAAGGCCTTCTTTCCACCATCGCCCGGCAGGCCGCTCAGGCCGAAGGCGGCGGCCAGCGCGCCGGCGTCATCGGCCTCGAAGGCCACGTCCAGCGTGTCGCTCTTCTTGTCGGCGTACTCGATCTCGAACTCGGCCAGCGACGAGCCGCAGTCGAAGCACCAGTAGACGGGCTTCAGGCCCCGGTAGACGAAGCCGCGCTCGATCACGCGCTTGAAGGCGCGGATCTCGCCGGCCTCGTTGGCGAAGTCCATCGTGCGGTAGGGGCGCTCCCAGTCGCCGAGCACGCCCAGGCGCTTGAAGTCCTCGCGCTGCTGGCTGATCTGCTCGGTGGCGTAGGCGCGGCTCTTGGCCTGCATGTCGTCGCGCGAGAGCTTGCGCCCGTGCAGCTTCTCGATGGCGTTCTCGATCGGCAGGCCGTGGCAGTCCCAGCCGGGGATGTACTGCGCGTCCATGCCCATGAGCTGGCGCGACTTGACGATCATGTCCTTCAGGACCTTGTTCAGCGCGTGGCCGATGTGCAGACGGCCGTTGGCATACGGCGGGCCGTCGTGCAGCACGAACAGCGGCGCGTCCTTGCGGGCCTCGCGCAGGCGCAGGTACAGGCCCTCGTCGTTCCAGGCCTTGACCCAGGCGGGCTCGCGCTTGGGCAGGTCGCCGCGCATCGGGAAGGGCGTGTCGGCCAGGTTGAGGGTGGCGCGGTAGTCGGTGGGGGACGCGGGAGAGGTCGATTCGGTCATGGCCACGACGCGCCGGGCAGGGCGCGTTCCTGAAAAAGAAGGACGTGAGGAGCAGGGTGAACGCCGGCGAACGCGGCGTTCAAATTCGGTCGCGCGTGGTCTGGCGACGGTCGGCGGCGTGGGTGTCGAACCACTGGCGCGCGTTCACCACGTCCTGACGGATCGCGGCGGTGAGGGCGTCGAGGCCGTCGTAGCGGGCCTCGTCTCGCAGTTTGTGCAGTAGTTCCACGCGCACGAGTTTACCGTACCCCCCTTCGCAGCCGAGTCCGGCCGGCCAGTCGAGGCAGTGCGTCTCCAGCAGGATGCGCCCGGCGTCCTCGATGGTCGGCCGCACGCCCAGGCTGGCGACACCGTCGAGCGCCCGCCCGGTCAGCCCGTGGACCCGCACGACGTAGATGCCCGCGGCGGCCGAGCGGTGGAACGGGAAGCGCAGGTTGAGCGTGCGGAACCCGTCGTCACCGCCCTTGGTCGTGGCGCCCAGGCCGCGGCCGAGCTTGCGTCCGTGGGTCACGTGGCCGCTGACGCTGTAGGGGCGCCCGAGCAGTTCGGCGGTGCGTTCCATGTCGCCGCGGGCCAGCGCCTCGCGGGTGGCCGAACTCGACACGCGCTGGCCGTGGACCTCGTAGCTCAGCATGCGGGCGACGTCGAAGCCGGCGGCATTGCCTGCAGCGTCGAGCATCGCGTAGTCGCCCGCCCGCCTGGCGCCGAAGCAGAAGTCGTCACCCACCAGCACGTACCGCGTGTGCAGCCCGCGCAAGAGCACCTCGTCGATGAAGGCCTGCGGCGACAGGCTGGCGAAGGCCTCGTCGAAACGCACCAGCACGACCTGGTCGACCCCGCAGCGCTCCAGCTCGCTCAGCTTGTCGCGCAGCGTGGCGATGCGGGCCGGCGCCTTCTCGGGGGCGCCTGTCTTGCGGGCAAAGAAATCGCGCGGGTGCGGCTCGAACGTCAACACGCAGCTCGGCAACCCGCGGTGGCGCGCCTCGCTGTTGAGCAGCGCGAGCATGGCCTGGTGGCCGCGGTGCACGCCGTCGAAGTTGCCGATCGTCAGGGCGCAGGCGGACGCCAGATCGGGGTGGTGGATGCCTCGGAAGACTCGCATGTCGTGGCCCGGGCTCAGATGTCCTGCGGATCGATCCAGCACCACTGTCCCGGCGCCAGGCCCTCGGGGATCGTGATGCGCCCGAACGAGCGGCGGTGCAGCGATTCGACGTGGTTGCCGACCGCGGCGACCATGCGCTTGACCTGGTGGTACTTGCCCTCGGTCAGCATCATGCGCAGCGTGCACTCCCCCGTCGCTTCGCATTCCTCCGAGCGCACCGGCACCGGATCGTCGTTGAGCACCACACCTGCGCGCAGCTGCGCCACCTGCTCCGGCGTGACCGGGCGGGCGCAGGTGATCTCGTAGACCTTGTCGACGTGCTTCTTCGGGTGCGTCAGCCGGTGGATCAGCGCGCCGTCGTCGGTGAGCAGGAGCACGCCGGTGGTGTCCTGGTCGAGCCGCCCGACGGGTTGCACGTCCCCGCCGCTGCGCCAGCGCAGCGGCGTGGGCAGCAGCGTCATCACGCTGGGCCAGTGCTTGGGCTTCTGCGAGCACTCGTAGCCGGTCGGCTTGTTCAGCAGCACCAGCGCGAACTCGCGCCACGGCCAGTCGCGGCCCTCGACGGTGAGCACCAGTCCCTCGGGCGAGACCAGCTCGTCGGGATCGTCGGCGACACGGCCGGCGATGGACACCAGCCCGTTCAGCACGAGCCCGTCACAGTCGCGGCGCGTGCCGAAGCCCTGGGTGAACAGCGCGTGCGACAGCGTGATGTCGCGGGCGGCGGCGGATTTCTTGGAGGATTTCTTCGACATGAGGCCGCCAGTGTAGGACGGGTGGCCTCCCGTCCGTCGCGCCCGCGCCGCCTCGGGCGCCGTGGCCAGCAGCGTCCGCGCCAATCGTCGTCTTGCGGTAGTGGAGAGAGTCCGTGCTCAAGTTCGCCGGGCAAATGTCGAAACTGTGCCGTAGGACGCCCGTTTCAATGCGGAGTGGCCGTCCCGTGTGCCGTGCAGCCGAGTCCCTCCCATGAAAAAAACCATCACCTTTGTCAATCCCCGCCTGTGCCGGCGCGTCGGTGTGCGGGTCGGGCCCGATCCGCTGCTGTTGCTGGCCGGTGTGGCGGCGGTGATGGTGCAGGTCTGGGCCTGGTTCAGCGGCGAGCCCGTGCCGTGGACATGGTGGGCCGCGGCGGGTGTGCTGGCGCATGCGCGTCTGTGGCGCCACACACTGACGCTGCCGGTGGTGGCGTCCATCGCGCTGGCGCTGATGTCGGCGGGCATGTCGATGCTCATCAGCGCGCTGGCGGTGAACAAGATGGTGGCGCAGCGCTACCGCCACGCCGGCTGGAAGATCCGCAACACCGATGGGGAACTCGGCGAGTATTCGTCGCGGTTCCTGGCGATGGACGAACTGGGCTTCAGCGAGAGCGACCTGATGGCCAACGTCGTGCGCGAGCACCTGACCGATGGCCTGATCGACGTCAGCGACGAGTCCACGCCGATCGCGCCGCTGCCGGTCCGCGCGCGGCGCCCCACCGACACGGTGGCGCCGATGCGCACGCCGGACCAGCCCTACATCCAGCTCTGAGGTGCCTGTGCGGCGCGTCAGTCGCGGAAGTTGTTGAAGCTCAGCGGCGCCTCGGTGATTTCCTTGCGCAGCAGGGCCATCGCGGCCTGCAGGTCGTCGCGCTTGGCGCCGGTGACGCGCACCGTGTCCCCCTGGATGCTGCCCTGGACCTTGAGCTTGCTCTCCTTGAGCGCCTTCTGGATCTTCTTGGCCAGATCGCTCTCGATCCCGGCCTTGACGATGACCTTGTGCTTGAGCTTGTCGTGGCTCATCTTCTCGGGCTTGGCCGAGAGGTCGAGGAAGCGCACGTCCACGCCGCGCTTGGCCATCTTGGCGAGCAGCACGTCGGTGACCTGCTGCAGCTGGAAGTCGCTGTCGGCGTAGAGCGTCAGCTCCTTGTCCTTCTGTTCGACGCGCGCATCGCTGCCCTTGAAGTCGAAGCGGGTGCCGATTTCCTTGTTGGCCTGGTCGATGGCGTTGCGCACCTCGACGATTTCGGATTCGAGCACGGTGTCAAAGCTGGGCATGTCGGCATCTCTTTCTTGTGGAACGACGGGAAACGCCCGCGGTTGCAGGGCGATGGGGGAAAATTCTGCCATGCGCATCGACACCGCCGTCAATCTGCGGGCCTGGAACACCTTCGGCCTGCCCGCCACCGCCCAGACCCTGGTCCACATCGAGGAGGATGCCGACGTCCGCCGCATCGTCGACCACCCCGAGTTCGGCCGTGCGCCCAAGTTCATCCTGGGGGGCGGCAGCAACATCGTGCTGGCCCGGGACGTGACGGCGTGTGTGCTCAAGATCGAGATCCCGGGGCTGCGGGTGGTCGAGGAGCGCGACGATGCTGTCATCGTCGAGGCGGGGGCTGGCGAGTCCTGGCACCGCCTGGTGGCCTGGACCATCGCGCAGGGCTTCGGTGGCCTGGAGAACCTGGCGCTGATCCCCGGCACGGTGGGCGCTGCACCGGTGCAGAACATCGGCGCCTACGGGCTGGAACTGGCCGACCGCTTCGAGTCGCTCGACGGTGTCGATCTGGTCACCGGCCGCGGTTTCACGCTGGACCGGCGCCTGTGCCGATTCGGCTACCGCGACAGCGTCTTCAAGCATGAACTGGCCGGAAAAGGGGTCATCACCCGGGTACGCCTGCGCTTGCCGCGGCCGTGGCAGCCGGTGCTCGGCTACCTCGATCTGCAGCGCAAGATGGAAGAAACCGGCACCGCGCAGCCCGATGCGCGCCAGATCTTCGACTGGGTCTGCGCGGTCCGCCGCGCCAAGCTGCCCGATCCTGCGGTGATCGGCAATGCCGGCAGCTTCTTCAAGAACCCGGTGGTCACGCCCGAGCAGTGCCGCGACATCATCGCCCGCGATCCGCATGTCGTGCACTACCCGATGGACGATGGCAGCTTCAAGCTCGCCGCCGGCTGGCTGATCGATGCCTGCGGCTGGAAGGGCAAGTCGGTGGGCGGCGCCGGGGTCTACGAGAAGCAGGCGCTGGTGCTCGTCAACCGTGGCGAGGCGCGGGGCGCCGAAGTCCTCACGCTGGCCCGGGCGATCCAGGAAAGTGTCTACGGCCGCTTTGGCATCCGGCTCGAATCCGAGCCGATCCTGGTGGGATGACCGGCTAGCGGCGCCAGTTGCCGCTGCGGATCTCGTCGTGGGTCAGCCGCTCCACCTCGACGGGCGACACGGCGTGCGACACTCCCAGCCGCACGGCGGCGGCCAGCGACAGGTCGATGATGCGGCCCGGGGAGAACGGTCCCCGGTCGTTGACCCGCACGATCACTTCGTGGCCATTGACCGGATTGCGCACCCGCGCGTAGCTCGGGATGGGCATGGTCGGGTGCGCGGCGGTCATCGCGTACATGTCGTAGCGCTCGCCGCTGGCGGTCGGCATCCCGTGGAACTTCCCTCCGTACCAGGACGCCAGCCCGGATTCACGCACCTCCGCATCCATCGTGAGTGGCGTGTAGGTGCGACCGAGCACGGCATACGGCTTGTTCGGACCGCCGGAGCGCAGCGTCTCGATGCGGGGCTGGGCGTCCGGCACCTGCATCATCTCGGCAGGGGTCATGCGTCCGCGGCCCTTGTCGGCGGTTCCCGCGCAGCCCGCCAGCAGTGCAACCACCAGGGAGGCCACCAACGGCCAGCGATTGGCTTGCAGCAAAAGAGCAGGGTTCATCGAGCTGGATCCCTTGTTCGAGGGGGTTGAGAATTCTTTAGTGAAAAAAATGATGCAGTAGGCGCTAATCTTTCGGCGCCCGAGTGCCCGAATGAGGGGGCGGTCGGCCAATCACTTCATAACATTGGGAAAAAATGCAAGTTTCTAGAATCTCTCTTTCCATCGCGATGGCCTTGACACTTGGCAGCACGGCCCAGGCGGCTGTCGTCGGCCTTGACGACGCGTCGTTCGAGTCGTATGCCGCTGGTGCGCTGATCGGATTGGCGGGCGCCTGGTCGTCGGAAGGCACCATGGCCAGCGCACAGGGCCCGGCCGGCGCCTATGACGGCCAGCGTTTTGTCTCCCTGGGCCTGGGCGATCGCCTGGTGCAAAGCTTCTCGGTCGACACTGCCGGCATCTACACCGTGAGCTTCTGGGCCAGCGGCGAAGGACGTTCGCGTCTGCTCGATTCGAACGACGTGGCAGCAAACCTGTTCACCACGCCGGTGGCCATGTCCAGCGCCGATCCGGTCAACTATGGTGCCGGCTGGCACCAGGTGCAGTACACCTTCGACACCGGTGCGCTCAACGGCAGCAACTCCTATCACCTCTACATCGCCGGATTCGGTTCCGGCCTGTCCGTGGATGCCGTGTCCGTATCGGCCGTGCCGGAACCTGAAAGCCTCGCCATGATGCTGGCGGGTCTGGGGGCCTTGGGCCTGATGGGCCGCCGCCGCCGCGTCGCCTGATTCTTCCCGTCTCGTGCAGTCCCGATGGTCTCAAAGGGCTGTCAAGGGGGTGATGAACAAAGCACCGGATTCCGGTGCTTTTTCTTTTTCATCGGCGCTTGATGTTTGAAAGTTTCGCGGCCCACTGGTTTCGGGGGTTGCTGTTCATGTTGGTCAGCGTGAAGAAATTCATATAAGAAAATCGCCCCTTCATTCGTGGAATACGTTGCCTCTTCAGGCCCTGTTCTGAAAAAATCACCCGTATTCAGGGGGTTTTGGGACTTTGGCCATACTCCAGATGCAGGGTCGGGAGTAATCTGACTAGGTGGAAGTGCTGGACGCGAAAAGACAGCGTACTTGTCTGACGGGCGGATTCGGCATTGCCTCTTCTTTCATCTCATACCGGGAGCATTCAATGCGCAAGACCATCTCTGCTATCGCTGCTGGCCTGCTGCTGGCCGCCACGGGCGTCCACGCCAGTAATCTGGTGACCAATGGCACGTTCGACAACCCTGATCTCCCGACTGGCACGTTCGCGCCGGTGACGTCGCTGTCCTTCTCGGACCTGAACTGGGGTTTCTACAGCGGCGGCACGGGTCTGACCAAGCTGGTCGACAACGGTGGCAACCAATTTGCCCAGATCACTTCGGGCGACATCCTCTACACGTCGTTCAGCGTCGCCACCTCGGGCCAGTACACCATTGGCTTCGATTTCCAGGGCGGTGGTCTGTGGGGCCTGACTGGCAGCAGCTGGACGCCGTCTGTGGTCGCTCCGACCGCGCTGACCTCCTCGGCCAGCTGGACGACGGTCTCCACCGGGCCGGTCTCGCTGGTGGCTGGCGACTCCTACAAGCTGTATTTCGGCGGCATGGTCACGCCCCCGGAGTTCTACCCCGCGCTGAACCTGGACAACGTGTCGGTGTCGGCCGTGCCGGAACCCGAAAGCCTCGCCATGATGCTGGCCGGACTGGGTGCGCTGGGGCTGGTGAGCCGTCGCCGGATGCGCGAGAACGCCTGATCGCGCAGCGAATTTCCTGAACTCCATCAGAGACGCCCTTCGGGGCGTTTTTTCATGGGCGCTCCGGAATGCCGTGCAGCGCATGCCTTTTCCGCACCAGCCCTTGATCACGGGCGCGGAAACGAGGGGGCGGGGTGAATATCGCACAGAGATTATCTGGGGGTCTGACTGTATTGATTTTTAACTCCCCCCAGGTCAGGTGCATCAGTTTGCAGAGGAGATCTGGAAGGGGATTAATGGGCTAATCTTGCGTTGCAGTCCGGGTCGGCGACCTAAACTGAAATCAAGTGGCTGGTCATCGGCCCAAGTGAATAAATCACAAATTTCATCCTTCCTGACGGGGTTTCCATGCGCAAGTCTCTTGTTTCTGCTGCTGCGGCACTGTTGCTGACCTTCGGGGCCGCCGGCGCCCAGGCACAGGTGGCGCTTGCCAATGCCGACTTCGAGTTGTCGGCCGTGGCGACCGGCACTTCCGACACGTTTTCCAGCCTGGGCTGGAGCAACGTCCAGTGGGGCTGGCTGGGTGGAATGTCGAAGGTCGTCGATGTCGGTGGCAACCAGATGGCCCAGGTCGCCGTCGGCGATGTGATCTGGTCGGGTTTTGCTGCCGTGTCGGCTGGCAACTACCAGTTGACGTTCGATGCGGTCGGTGACGGCTATGTGATGCTGTACAACGACAACACCCACTCCACGGTGGCGCAGGCCTTCCTGCAGAACGCCACGACGGCGCAATTCTCGACCACGTTCGCTCTGACCAGCACGGACAACTATCACCTGTATTTCGGTGCGGTGGCGTTGCCCCCGACCTTGAATGGCAGTCTGACCATCGACAACGTGGCCATCACGCAGATGGCCGCGCCGGTGCCTGAGCCCGAGAGCTACGCCATGATGCTGGCCGGGCTGGGTGCGCTGGGCCTGATGAGCCGTCGCCGCCTGAAGTTCCGCGTCTGATGTCCTGGCACCTTCGGGTGCACCGATGCGCTTCCCTGGCATGACGTTGACAGCGCCCTTGCGGGCGTTTTTTCGTCCCTGTCCAGTCAGGCGCCATCCAGTTCGAGCAGCACGGGGGCATGGTCACTCGGGCGTTCGTTCTTGCGGGGAAGCTTGTCGATCCGGCAGGCGGTGGCGCGCGCTACCAGGGGCTGGCTGACGAGAATGTGGTCGATGCGCAACCCCTGGTTCTTGCGGAATGCCAGATTGCGGTAGTCCCACCAGCTCCAGCTGCGCGGCGGTTGTTCGAACAGCCGGAAGGCGTCCTGCAGCCCCAGCGCTTGCAGTGCCTGGAATTGCGCACGTTCCTCGGGGGTGCAGTGGATCTGTCCTGCCCATGCCTCCGGGTCATGCACATCGCGGTCCTCGGGTGCGATGTTGTAGTCGCCTAACAGTGCCAGGGCTGCGTGGGTCTGCAGTTCGGTGGCCACCCAGCGATGCAGTGCTTCCAGCCAGGCCATCTTGTAGATGAACTTCTCGCTGTCCGGGGCTTGTCCGTTCGGGACATAGGCACCGATGACACGGACTCCATCGACGGTCGCCGCGATCACCCGTGCCTGCGGGTCCTCGAAACCGGGGATGTTGCGGACCACATCGGTGAGCGGCTGGCGCGCCAGCAAGGCGACCCCGTTGTAGGTCTTCTGTCCGAACCAGGCGCAGTGGTAACCGGCCGCCGTGAGTGCGTCGATCGGAAACTTGTCGTCGGTCAGCTTGGTTTCCTGCAGGACCAGCACGTCCGGCTGCTCTTGCGCGAGCCAGTCGAGCACCTGCGGCAGCCGCACGGCGAGGGAGTTGACATTCCAGGTGGCCATCTTCATGGCGTGATGATGCCGCAGGTCGGGTGATACTTCCGCGCTGTTGCGCACGCTGCACGCTCGTGCTGATCGTGCGTGCGGCCGGGGATCAGCGCCGGCGGTAGGTCACGAACGAGAAACCGGGATGCGGTGTCCGGGCCAGTTCCTCGAACGCGTCGCGCGGCCAGTCCGGAAAGCGCACATCGCCGTCGAGGTCGGCGTCGATCTCGGTCAGTTCCAGCACGTCGGCATGGGGCAGGGCCTGCGCATACAGCTCGCCGCCGCCCATCACGAACACCCGCGGCGCCTCGACCTGCGCGACCGCTGCCAATGCCGCCTCCAGACTGAAGACCACTTCTGCGCCGCGGGCGGCGTCGCTGTCGGCCCAGTGCGTCTGGCGTGTCACCACCAGATTGCGCCGCCCCGGCAGTGGCCGGAACTTCGCCGGCAGCGAGTCCCAGGTCTTGCGGCCCATGATGACCGGGCAGCCCATCGTCGTGGAACGGAAGTGTTTCGCGTCGACCGGGTCGTTCCAGACCAGTGCGTTGTTGCGGCCGATCACGCCGTTGCGGGCCACGGCCGCGATCAGGCAGAGCTGCGCCATCAGACTGCCACCGGCGCCTTGATCGCCGGGTGGTGCTGGTAGTCCTGCACCTCGAAGTCCTCGAACGCGTAGTCGAAGATCGAGTCCGACCGGCGCTTGATGTGCAGCGTCGGGAAGGGGAATGGGGTGCGGGCGAGCTGCGTCTCGACCTGTTCGGTGTGGTTGCTGTAGAGGTGGCAGTCGCCGCCGGTCCAGATGAAGTCACCTACTTCGAGATCGCACTGCTGCGCCAGCATGTGCGTCAGCAGCGCGTAGCTGGCGATGTTGAACGGCACGCCCAGGAAGATGTCGGCGCTGCGCTGGTAGAGCTGGCAGCTCAGGCGCCCGTCCGCCACATAGAACTGGAACAGCGCGTGGCAGGGCATCAGCGCCATGCGGTTCAGCTCGGCCACGTTCCAGGCGCTGACGAGGATGCGGCGCGAGTCCGGGTTGGTCTTGAGCTGCTGCACGACCTCGGCGATCTGGTCGATGTGGCCGCCATCGGGCGTGGGCCAGGAGCGCCACTGCACGCCGTAGACCGGGCCGAGGTCGCCGTCGTCGCGCGCCCATTCGTCCCAGATCGTCACGCCGCGGTCCTGCAGCCACTGCACGTTCGACTCGCCACGCAGGAACCACAGCAGCTCCAGGATGATCGAGCGCAGGTGGACCTTCTTGGTCGTGACGAGCGGGAAGCCCTCGCGCAGGTCGAAGCGCATCTGGTGGCCGAAGACGCTGCGGGTGCCGGTGCCGGTGCGGTCGCTCTTCAGGGTGCCGTGCGTGTGCACGTGGCGCATCAGGTCTTCGTACTGCGTGCGGACCGGGCGCGCGGGCGGCGGGGTCAGGGCGTCGGAGGAGGAGACTGGCATGGGCGGCGGGCGGGCAAACGGCAGATTATAGGGAGCATGCCCGCTCATAGCTTGTAGCTGAGCTTGCGCATCCAGTCCTGCAGCAGGGTGCGCACCGAACTGCTCAGATCGATCCAGGTGCCGCCGACGCGGAAGTCATGGTTCTGCATCACCACATAGGCCGAGTTGATGCGCACCGGCACCGCCATGATGCGCGTCATGTCCTGCAGGTCCGGCACGCCCAGCACCAGCTGCATGACCGTGTTGCTCGGCAGGGGCTGGTCGGTGAGCAGGCCAACCCCTTTTTCAGAAATGTCGCGCACCCGGACCTCATGGACCTTTCCGTCTGGCAGGATCAGACGGCCGCGCCAAGTCACGCTGTAGCGGGGTTCCTTGCGGCCCTCGATCGAGCCACGCTCCGAGGTGGTAGGCATCATGTCGCCAGGTTGAATTGCATGGCGGCTAGCTTGGCATACAAACCGCCATGCTGAACCAGTTCGGAATGGGTGCCTTCCTCCGCAATCCTGCCGTGATCGAGCACAACGATGCGATCGGCCTGCTGAATCGTCGCCAGCCGGTGGGCGATCACCAGCGTGGTCCGGTGTTTCATCGCGGCTTCGAGGGCGGCTTGCACCAGCCGTTCGCTCTCGGCGTCGAGGGCGCTGGTGGCTTCGTCGAGCAGCAGCAGTGGCGGGTTCTTGAGCATGGCCCGCGCGATGCTGATGCGCTGGCGCTGGCCGCCCGACAGGCGCACGCCGCGCTCGCCGAGGAAGGTCTGGTAGCCCTCGGGCAGCGCCATGAGGAAGTCGTGCGCGTGCGCGGCCTTGGCGGCGGCGATCACGTCTTCATCGCTGGCGTCGGGGCGGCCATAGCGGATGTTCTCGATCGCGTTGGCCGAGAAGATGGTGCTGTCCTGCGGCACGATGCCCACGCGCTGGCGCAGGTCGGCCAGCGACAGCCGCGTCACGTCCACGCCGTCCAGCGTGATGGTGCCGGACTGCGCGTCATAGAAGCGCAGCAGCAGCTGCAGCACCGTGCTCTTGCCGGCGCCGCTCGGCCCGACCAGCGCCACGGTTTCCCCCGGGCGCAGCGTCAGGTCGAAGTGCGCCAGGGCTGGCTGGGTGGGCCGTGACGGGTAGTGGAAGTCCACGGCCGAGAAGCGCACCGCCGAGCCGCCGTGTGCCGGCGGCAGTGCCAGCGGCTGCGCCGGGTCGACCACGGGCGAGCGCGTGGCCAGCAGCTCCATCAGCCGCTCGGTGGCGCCGGCTGCGCGCAGCAGGTCGCCGTAGACCTCCGACAGCACCGCCACGCTGCTCACCAGGATGATCACGTAGACGACGGTCTGCCCGAGGTGACCGGCGCTGATGCGGCCTGCCATGACCGCTTCGGTGCCCTGGTACAGGCCCCACAGCAGCGCGCCGAAGGTGGCGGTGATGATGAAGGCGACCAGGTAGGCGCGCACGCGGGTGCGCTTGCGGGCGGTCTCGAAGGCGTCTTCGGTGGCCGCATCGAAGCGGGCGGCTTCGCGGCCCTCCTGCGTGTAGCTCTGCACGACGGGAATCGCGTTGAGCACCTCGGCGGCGATGGCGCTGGTGTCGGCCACCCGGTCCTGGCTGGCGCGGCTGAGCTTGCGCACGCGGCGGCCGAAGTAGAGCGAGGGCAGCACGACCAGCACCAGGATGCCCAGCACCTGCGCCATCACCAGCGGGTTGCTCACGATGAGCATCACCATCGCGCCCAGGCCCATCACCGTGTTGCGCAGTCCCATCGACAGGCTGGAGCCGACGACGCTCTGCACCAGCGTGGTGTCGGTGGTCAGCCGGGAGAGGACTTCGCCGGTCTGCGTCGTCTCGAAGAATTCGGGGCTCTGGCGCACGACGTGGGCGTAGACGGCGTTGCGCAGGTCGGCGGTGATGCGCTCGCCGAGCCAGCTCACCATGTAGTAGCGCGCAGCCGAGAACACGCCGATCGCGGCCCCGACCGCGAACAGCGCCAGGAAATGCTCGCGCAGCGCCATGACCCGGTCGCCGGGATCGGCCGCGACCAGGCCGCGGTCGACCAGCGCGCCCAGCGCGAAGGGCAGCAGCAGCGTGCTGGCGGCGGCCAGCAGCAGGAAGATCGCCGCCAGCAGGATCTGCGGCCGGTAGGGCGCGAGGACGGGGCGCAGTGCCGCCAGCGGGCGGGCTGTTGCGGCGGCGGGGCGATCGGGGCGAGAGGTGCTCATCGGGGGGACGGCCGGCAGGGCCGCGTTGGCAGTTCTGGCTGGCGAAATGGTGTGGCAATCGGACCGTTTTTGCCCGGATGCCGAGACCATCCTAGCAATAAGGTCGGGGCCGCCTGTCCGCCTCACTGTCTCCGGAGTCTTTTCATGGTCGATCTCTCCAGCACCCTCGACAAGATGGTGCCTCATGGCTACTGCCTGTCCTGGCGCCCTGATCTGCTGGCGCTGCATGCCATCTCCGATGCGGTGACCGCACTGGCCTATGCGGCCATCCCGCTGCTGCTGATCAAGCTGGTGCGTGGCCGCAAGGATCTGCAGTTCGGCTGGGTCTTCACGCTCTTCGGCGTGTTCATCCTGGCCTGCGGCGCCACGCACGTGATGTCGCTGTGGACGATCTGGAACCCGGACTATCTGTTCGCTGGCGTGATCAAGGCGGTGACTGCCCTGGCCTCGGTGGGGACCGCGCTGGTGCTGGTGGGTCTGGTGCCCAAGGTGATCGCGCTGCCCGGGCCGGCGCAGTGGCAGGCGATGCATGCGGATCTCGAGTCTCGGATACAGGAATGCGACCGTGCCGAGCAGGAGGTCCGCCGGCTCAATGTCGAGCTCGAGGAGCGGGTGGCCGCGCGCACCGCCGAGATGCAGGAGGCCAATGCCCGCCTGGGCACGCTGCACCAGGAGCTGGAAGCGCGCGTGCACGCCCGCACCAGCGAGCTGATGAACGCGCAGTCCGCGGCCAACCAGCTCGCCGGTGAGGCTGCCGATGTCGCGGCCCGCGGCGGCGAGCTGATGCAGAACGTGGTGCAGACAATGCAGGGCATCACCGAGTCCTCGCGCAAGATCAGCGACGTCATCGGCGTCATCGACTCCATCGCCTTCCAGACCAACATCCTGGCGCTCAATGCCGCGGTCGAGGCGGCGCGCGCCGGCGACCAGGGGCGTGGCTTCGCGGTGGTGGCTGCCGAGGTGCGGCTGCTGTCTCAGCGCAGCGCCGAAGCTGCGCGCGAGATCAAGTCACTGATCGGTACCAGCGTCGGCCGGGTGGAGCAGGGATCGGCGCTGGTCGAGCGTGCCGGCGTGACGATGGGCGACATCGTGCAGGCGATCAACCGGGTCAATGGCATCGTCGCCGAGATCGGCCATGCGGGCGAGGGCGATGCGCCCGCGTTCGCACGCGGTGCCTCCGGCGTCGCGCTGGCCTGAGCGGCGCGCGCTACAGCGCCAGCCGGCCGGCGTAGCCGGTCATCTCGAGGTAGCCCAGCCCGGCGCGGGCGCCGTCGGGTCCGAGCAGTGCGCTCAGGCCCTCCCAGTACACCGTGCCCGTGCTGCCGCGGCTGTCGAGTTCCTGCGCATCGAGCAGCGCGCGCACCGTCCAGCGCCCGGCCGGGGTCTCGACCTGCCATTGCACCGGATAGCGCCCGCCCGTGGCCGGACTTGCCCACACCCGCTGCGGCGTGAAACGCACCTCGTCCGGGCCGAACGCCCGCGCCGCGCCGCCCGCCGCCCGCCACGACCCGCCCGCCCACAGCGCCGAGCCATCCGCCCGCCGCAGCCGGAACGCGGTCAGCGCGCTGCCGTCGGCGAGGTTGATCCCGATCCAGTCCCAGCCCACCGCGTCCCGGTCGAGCACGGAGTCGCTCCACTCGTGGTCGAGCCAGGCGGTGCCGCGCAAGGGGCGGGTGGGCTGGCCTTGGCCGTTCGGGGTGAGGGTGGCGGTGACGGCGAGTTGCGGCTGGCTGTAGTAATGGCTGGCCTGCGCGGCGCCAGGGCCCTTGCGGGAGTGGCCGGCGTCGCCTTGCAGCAGCAGCGGCTGGGTGGTCTGCATCGACAGCGCGAGCGTGCCGCCGAGTGCGGGGCTGGCGATGGTCGCGTCGTAGCGGCTCGTGCCCGTCGGGCCTGAGCGCTGCAATCGCCAGTCCCCCAGGTTCACCCGCGTGTCGCCCACCGCGCTGCCCGCCCGCCCGAAACCGGCGCGGGCGATGCGCTGGTCGTGCCGCTGGTGGCGCTCGGCCAGGTCGGTCAGCGCGACGTGGGCGAAGACCAGCTGCTTCGCGGCGAACGCGCTCGGGTGGTCGGCGGCGACCTCGGTGCGCGAGCGGAAGAAGGTGAGCTGGAAGCCGTGGCTCGGCTCGTTCGGTCGCTCGGCGGCCGTGGCCGGGGCCAGCCAGCCGGTGGCGTACCACCACTCGGTCTGCGTGTCGGGGTGGCTGCCGAAGTCGGCGGGGAACACCAGCGGGCGGCGGCGCACGCCCTGCGCGCCGGCCGCCATCGGCAGCGCGGACAGCGCCATCCCGTGCAGGAGTTGTCGTCGGCGCATCACCAGTCCTCCTTCACCGCCAGTGCCATGTCGTGCGACGCTGCCGCCCGTCCTGAGCACCACGCCGTCACCGCGCCGGCCACCAGCACCGCCAGCACCAGCGCCCCCAGCCGCCACCACGGCAGCGCCAGCTCCATCGTCCAGTGGAAGCTCTGCGGATTGACCACCTTCACCAGCACCACGCTCACCGCCAGTCCGAGTGCCAGCCCGAGCAGCGCGCCCACCGCCGTCCACAGCGCGCCCTCCGCGCAGACCAGCGCGAGCACCTGCGCCCGCGTCGTGCCGAGGTGCTGCAGCGCGCCGAACTCGCGCCGCCGCGCCAGCACCTGCGACGAAAAACTCGCCGCGATGCCGAACAGCCCGATCACGATCGCCACCGCCTGCAGCCAGACCGTCACGGCGAAGCTGCGGTCGAAGATGGCCAGCGAGACGGCGCGGATCTCGGCCGGCGTCGCGATTTCCAGCAAGGCCGGATCGGCGGCGAGCGCCCGCAGCCCCGCCTGCACCGGCGCCACCGCCGCACCGGGCGCCAGCCACAGCGCGAGGTCGTTGACCTTGTCGTCGCCGGTCAGCCGCTGCCAGTCGCTGCGGTCGATGACCAGCGAGCCCTGCTGGCGGGCGTAGTCGCGCCAGACGCCGCGGATGCGCACCTCGGCCGTGCGCCCGTCCGGCAGCGGCAGGCGCAGGGTCTGCCCGGCCTGCACGCCGTAGAGCGCGAGCACGGCCTCGCTGGCGTAGACATCGGGCAACCCAGCCGGTCCGCCGGGTGAGGGCAGCTGCAGGGAGCCGACCAGCGGCAGTGTCTGCGCCGCATCGCCGACCTCGCGGGCGATCAGCGCCACCGCGGCGCGCGCCGGGTCGAGCGAGACGGCCACGACCCGCTGCGCCTGCACCCGCGCGACACCGGGCAGCGCCCCCGTGGCCTGCACGAAGGCCGGATCGAGGTAGGCGCTGTCGGCCTGCGCGGTGGTGGTGGCGGTGCGGGCGTAGAGATCGGCGGGGAGCACCTCGTCCAGCCAGTGCGTCACCGAGTCGCGGAAGCTCGCCACCATCACGGTCAGCGCCACCGACAGCGCCAGGCTGGCGACGACGCCCGCGACGGTGATCGTCGCGCTGGCCCGCTGGTCGCGGGCGCGCTCGATGGCGAGCAGGGCGATCGGGTGCCGCGGCGGCGTGATCCGGCCCATCAGCGCGCCGACCAGCAGCGGCACCGCCATGATCCCGCCCAGCAGCAGCAGGGCGACCGCGCCGTAGGCGGCCAGCGGCAGCTCGCCCAGCGGCGGCACGAAGGCCAGCGCGACGCCGGCCACCATCAGCGCCGGCCCGAGCCACGGGCGCCGCAAGGCCTGGTCGTGGCCGCCGAGGCCCTTGAGGCTCTGCGCGGGCGACAGCTCGGCCGCCATGCGCGCCGGTTGCCAGCCGCCGGCCAGCGCGGCGGCCAGACCGAGTCCGCCATAGACCAGCGCTGCGCCGCCTGACCACTGCAATGCCGGCGCCGCGCCCCCCAGCATCCCGCTGCCCAGGTCGCCGCCGAGCACCCGCAGCGCGAGCACCGCCAGCCCCGTGCCCAGCGCCAGCCCCAGTCCGGCGCCGACGACGCCCAGCAGCGCGGACTCGGTCAGCACCAGCACCAGCCGCTCGCGGGCGTGCATCCCCAGCACCCCGAGCAGCGCCAGTTGCGGCACCCGCTTGGCCACCGCCAGCGACTGCACCGAGAACACCAGGAACGCCCCCGTGAACAGCGCCACCAGCGCCAGCACGGTGAGGTTGACGCGGTAGGCGCGCGAGAGGTCGGACACACGCTGCGCCGCTTCGTCCGGCGCCGCGGCGCGCACCGTGGCGGGCAACGCCAGCGCGCGCAGCACCGCGTCGCGGTCCGCGCCCGGTTGCAGGCGCAGGTCGATGCGGCTCAGCTGCCCGAGCCGGTCGAAGTTGGCTTGCACGCCAGCCAGGTCGATCACCGCCAGCGGCCCGGTGTCGGCGCCGACGCTGCCGCCCACCGTCAGCGCCACCAGCCGGTTGCCGGACTGCACCCGCAGCGATGCACCGCCCTTCACACCGAACAGCCGCTGCGCTGCCGGGTTGAGGAACACCCGGTCCGGATCGAGCAGAGCCAGCCGGGGCGCGTCCCGCAGCGCGGGGTCCGGCCGCGGCAGCAGGGCAGGGGCCAGCGCGGCGGCCACCAGCGCGTCCTGCCCGACCAGCTTCAGCCCGCGCTTGCGGCCCTGCCTATCGAGCGCGTAGGTGTCGATCTCGATCACCGGACTGGCCAGCGCGACCCCGGCCTGCGCGGCGACGCGGGCGTAGAGCGCCTCGTCCAGCCCGCTGCGGCCGACGGGGCGCAGCTCCACATCCGGCTGGCCGTTGACCGAGCGCACCGCCTGCCCGAACTCGGCCAGCGCCGACGCATTGATCAGGTGCACCGCGAAGGCCAGCGCCACGCCCAGCGCGATCGCCAGCAGGGCCACGCCGACGCGGCCCGGGTGGTGGCGCGCCTCGCGGGCGATCAGGTGCAGGGTGTCGCGCAAGTGCATGGGGCAGGATCAACCGTTCTTCGTGGAGGACTGCAGGTTCGGCGGCCGGAATCGGTACCGAATGGTGTTTCGTCCGCGGGCACAATGCCTCGGGCCATGACACTGCCTACCGATCCCGCCACCGCCCCGCCCGAACTCGGCCCGTTGCTGCAGGTGGTGGCGCGCTGGGTCCGGCAGGTCGGCGTGCAGCGGGCCACGGCGGTGCTGGTCGGGCTGTGCGTGGTGGCATCGGAAGTGCTCACGGTGGGCTGGCATCTGCTGGCGGGCTGGCCCTTGCGCCGCGAGGGCCTCGTCATCGCGGCGCTGGTGCCGGTGCCGATTGTCTCGCTGTGTGCCGGCTACACGCTCCATCTGATCATGGCGCTGGACCAGGCCATGCGCCGTCTGGAGGAGCTGGCGATGACCGATGCGCTCACGGGCGTGCGCAACCGGCGCTGTTTCATGCAGATCGCCACGCTGGAGTTCGAGCGCGCCATGCGCCATGACCGGCCGATGGCGCTGGTGCGGATCGACGTGGACCAGTTCAAGAGCCGCCAGGACTGCCACGGGCGTCCCTGCGGGGACCGGATCCTCATCGAGATCGCGCGGACCTGCCAGGCCATGCTGCGCAAGACCGATGTGCTGGCCCGCTTCGGCGCCGAGGAGTTCATCGTGCTGCTGCCCGAAACCGGGCAGCACGAGGCCGTGCGGCTGGCCGAGCGCATGCGCAACGCCGTCGCGGCCGACCTGCGCCTGCCGGACCATCCCTGGCCCGCGGCGGTGACGATCAGCCTGGGCGCGGTGGCGCTGAGCCGCAGCACGCCGACCCTCGATGCGTTCCTCCAGGTGGCGGGCCAGGCGCTCGACGACGCCAGGCGTGCCGGTCGCGACCGCGTGCCCATCCCGTCGGTACCGGTCGAGGTCTGAGCGGCCGCGGCGCATCAGCGCGCCTCGACCCCGTGGGCCCGCAGCCGCAGCGCGCGGTCGGCCTGGGCGGCCGCCGCCTCCGAGTGGGTCACGATCAGGCAACCGGCCCCATGCCGCCTCGCCTGGTCGCACAGCAGGTCCAGCACGCGCTGCGCGGTGGTCGGGTCGAGGTTGCCGGTCGGCTCGTCGGCCAGGAGCAGCGCCGGCCGGTGCACCAGCGCCCGCGCAATCGCCACACGCTGCAGCTGCCCGCCGGAGAGCTCCCGCGGCCGGCGCTGGCCGAGTGCGCCCAGACCGACATCGTCCAGCACGCCCTGCACCCGGGTGGCGATCTCGCCCCGGTCGCGCCAGCCCTGCAGCATCAGCGGCAGGCCCACGTTGTCCGCGACACTCAGGTGCGGCAGCACGTGGAAGGCCTGGAACACGAAGCCCAGCGTCGCCCGCCGCAGCAGGGCCGCGTCGCGCTCGCTCAGGCGGCCCACGTCACGGCCGGTGATCTCGACCGTGCCGGTGTCGGCCCGGTCCAGCCCGGCGATGCAGTTCAGCAGCGTGGACTTGCCGACGCCGGATTCCCCCAAGAGGGCCACCACCTCGCCGCGCTGCATCGCCAGCCGGACGTCGTGGAAGACGCTGGTCTCGCCGTAGCGCTTGCCCAGCCCGGTGATGCGCAGCAGCGGGGCGTCGGCCTGGGCGGGGTGGGTCATGGCGCTTCCCGTTCCAGCACGGGCATCACCCGGGCCAGCACTGCCGCCACCGGATCGCCGCGGTCGCAGGCGATCACCTCGCGCTGCGCCATGCCGCGCAGCCAGGTGATCTGGCGCTTGGCGAGCTGGCGCGTGGCGGCGATGCCCTTCTCGGCGAGCTGCGCCGCGGGCCACAGGCCGTCGAGCATCTCCCAGGTCTGCCGGTAGCCGACGCAGCGCATCGACGGCAGCTCCGGGTGCAGATCACCCCGGGCGCGCAGGCGCTGCACCTCGGCGATCAGGCCCTGTTCCAGCATCGCCCCGAAGCGCTGGGCGACACGGGCGTGCAGCCAGGCGCGGTCGGTCGGCTCCAGCGAGAGCAGCGGGTATTCGGGGGGCGTGTCGGCGGACGCGGCGGCGGAGGTGCGGTCGAAGCGGCCGGTGTGGAAGCTGGAGAGCGGCTGGCCGCTGACCTGCCACACCTCCAGCGCGCGCTGGATGCGCTGCGCGTCGTTGGGCGACAGCCGCGCGGCGGTGACCGGGTCGACCGCCGCCAGCAGCGCGTGCATCGCCGGCCAGCCGGTGGCACGGGCGCGCTCGTCCAGCGCGGCGCGCACGGCCGGATCGGCCACCGGCAGCGCGTCGATGCCGTCGAACAGCGCCTTGAAGTACAGCATCGTGCCGCCCACCAGCAGCGCGCGGGCGCCGCGGGCGTGGATCTCGCCGATCCGCCGGCGCGTGTCGGTGACGAACTCGGCGGCGGAGTAGGCCGCGGTCGGCTCGATCACGTCGACCAGGTGGTGCGGCACCTCAGCGAGTTCGGCGGCCGAGGGCTTGGCGGTGCCGATGTCCATGCCGCGGTAGACCAGCGCCGAGTCGACGCTGATGACCTCGACCGGCGGCAGGCCGCGGGCGCGGCAGGCGCGGGCGATGGCCAGCGCGGCGGCGGTCTTGCCGCTGGCGGTCGGGCCGGCCAGCGCGAAGGTGGTCGGGGCGGCGGCGCTCAATGCCGGCCTCCGTGGCGCTGCACGGAGGTCCAGGCGATCAGCGTCGTGACCACTGCAGCGACGGCGATGCCGTAGGCCAGGGGCCGTGTCGTGCCGTCCAGCGCCAGTCCGATCCACTGGCCGACGAGAAACGCCACCACCGAGAGCACGAAGCCGGCCATCGCGGCCGCCGCGCCCGCCTGCTGCGGAAAAGGCGCCACCGCGCCGGTCTGGCCACAGGCCTGGTGTGTGCCATGCCCGAAGGCGAAGAAGAGCTGCGGCACGAGGATGGCCCACACCGTCTGGATCCCGGCGGCGGCCAGCCCGGCCATCGCCAGTCCGCCGAACAGCGTGAAGCCGGCGGCGCGCCGGACGGCGCCGGTCATGCCGTGCCGCACCAGCCAGCGCCGGCAGACAACGGTGCCCGCCAGATAGGCCAGCGAGCTGGTGCACAGGGCCAGCCCGTACTGCGCCGCGCCCAGTCCCAGCACCTGCATGTAGACGAACGACGAGCCGGCCAGGAACATGAACAGTCCGCCGTAGGTCGATGCTGTCAGTCCCGCCCAGGCGCGGAAGCCCGGGTGGCCGAGGATGCCGGTCCAGGCGGCCAGCAGCAGCCCCGGCTGCAGGGCCCGGGGGTTGCGCTGCCGCACGGTCTCGGGCAGCTGGGTGGCCACGAAGACCAGTGTGCCCAGTGCGATCAGCGCCACCGCGGCGAAGGTGGCGCGCCAGCCCAGGTGTTCGCCGAGCCAGCCGCCCAGCAGCGGACTGGTGATGGCAATCAGGCCGAGGCCGGACAGGCCGAGCGACATGATCCGGGCGCCTTCGTGCGGCTCGTACAAGTCGCGCACCATGGCCCGCGCGACGACGACGACACCGGCCATCGACGCGCCTTGCACGATGCGAATCGCGACCAGGGCCTCGATGCCGCTGACCAGCAGCGCCCCCAGGCTGGCCAGCAGGTAGACCGACAGCGTCGACAGCAGCACCGGCCGGCGCCCGTAGCGGTCCGCGACCGGCCCGGCCACCAGCTGCCCGAAGCCGAAGGCCAGCAGCAGGGCAGCCATCGTCAGCTGCGTGGCGTGCATCGAGGCGTGCAGTTCCGCCTTGATCATCGGCAGCGCCGGCAGGTAGAGATCGGTCGTGACCGGCTGCAGGCCGAGCAGCAGCGCCAGCGCGACCGCGGCGATCAGGGCGGTGGGCCGCCGGGTCGGGGCCGTCATGTCGTGGCGCGGCGGCGGACGCGTTCGAGGTAGGCGTGCGGGTCGGGCGGCCGGCCGCTGCGCTGCGACTCCCAGAGCATCTCGCCCAGGCAGTCCATCACCTCGTGCTGCGCGGCGTGCAGGTCGCCACGTTTCGCCGCGAGCAGCTCGACGGCTTGCCGGATGCCGCGTGGCTGGTCGATCGAGACCTGCTCGCTGATGCTCAGGTGCATCGACAGGTGCAGGAAGGGGTTGGTGCGGCCGGCGTCCACCGTGTAGACGGCGGCCAGCGCGGCCTCCAGGTCGGACAGGTCGGCGTGGTATTCGGGGTGGCGCTCGATCCACTGCGCGGCCAGCGTGTCCATGGCGGACAGTGGCTCACCGGCGCGGTGCTGACGCCACGCTGCGCAAAAGAAGGTCCTGACGTCGTTCTGGCTGGGTGCAAACATCCCACAATTGTCGCCCGTTCGCGATGTCCCGCGACGCTTCGAGGCCTGTCCCGTGATCACTGACCCGATGTTCTATGCCGCGGCCGTGCCGGCGGTCTTCCTGATGGGGCTCTCCAAGAGCGGCTTCGGCGCCGGTTTCGGCGCGCTGGCGGTGCCGCTGATGGCGCTGTCGATTCCCGTGCCGCAGGCTGCGGCGATCATGCTGCCACTGTTGTGCCTGGCGGATTTCTCCGGACTGGCAGCGCTGATCCGCCAGGCCGACTGGCGGCTGCTGCGCCTGCTGATCCCGGCGGGTCTGCTGGGCAGCCTGATCGGCTGGCTCTCGTTCGGGCTGCTGCCGGTCAAGGCCGTGGCGGGCATCGTCGGGGCGGTGACGCTGCTGTTCGTCGCGCTGCGGCTGTACTTCCCGCCCAAGGCTGACGTGCCCGCACCGCACTGCGGACTGGGCTGGCTGCTGGGCGCGGCCTCCGGCTACACCAGCTTCATCGCGCACGCGGGCGCGCCGCCGATCAGTTTCTACATGCTGCCGCTCCGGCTGGAGCCGCTGCGCTTCAGCGGCACGATGGCGGTGTTCTTCACCCTCGTGAACCTGTCGAAGTGGATCCCGTACTGGCAGCTCGGCCTGATCGACCTGCGCAATCTCGGCACCTCGCTGGCGCTGGGGCCGGTGGTGCTGGTCGGGGTGTGGACGGGGGTGCGGCTGGCGTCGCGGGTCAAGCCGACGCTGTTCTACCGGCTGGTGATGGCGGGGATGGTGCTGTCGGGGGGCAAGCTGCTGTGGGATGCGGTGGCCCCCTGACCGGGCGCGCTGCAGAACTTTTTTCTCCTGGGAACGCCGAGACTGGCACATCCGCGTCAAGTCGCGGAACTTGAGTGCCGAAATGGGCTCGGGCCTCACCCCTTTTCGGGGATTGCCCGCCCGCTGTCGTACTCAAGGGAGCCCCCGTGATCCACCGAAGAACCGCCCTCGCGCTGCTGCGTCGACTGGTGCGCCCGTTCGCGCCGGTCCTGTCTGTGCTGCTTTTTGCGCTGGCGCTGCCGGCCCGGGCGCTGGTGCCGCCGACCGAGGCCGAACTGGAGCAACTGCGCGCCAGCGGCCAGATCGCCACCCAGGCCGAGCAGGCCCGTGTGCTGGGCAACCACCTGCTGGATCCGGCCACGGTCGCGGCACTGGCCTACCGCACGGGGCGCGCGAACGGGACGATCTCGATCGACACCCCGCCGCCTGCCTGGGGTGGCGGTCTGCCGGCGACCGGTGCACCGAAGATCCTCGTGCTGCTGGTCGATTTCCCCGACCAGCCCCACGTCGAGGCCAACACGGCCGCGCTGATCGAGGAGCGCATGTTCGGCGCCGGTGGCCCGGCGGTGCCCGGCTATCCCTACGAGAGCCTGCGCGCCTACTACCAGCGTTCGTCCTACGGCCAGCTGGATCTGCACGGCCATGTGGCCCCGTGGTACCGGGCACGCTACAGCCGCGCCTACTACCAGTCGCTGGGCGATCGGGCGGGCACGGCCGCGGTCATCGACGAGGCGCTCGGTGCCCTGCAGGCGAGCGGTCACCCGATGGCCCAGTACGACAACGACGGGGACGGCGGCTTCGACACCCTGTTCGTCAAGTGGGCCGGCCCGGCTGGCCCCTGGGCCTCGTTCTGGTGGGCCAAGCAGACCGCCTATGGCGGCACGCTGACCTACGGCGGCAAGCGCATCCGCAAGGTGGTCTGGTCCTGGGCTGGCGGCAAGTACAACACCGACCCGCTCTACGAGCCGCAGGTCGACATCCACGAGACCGGCCACGCGCTCGGGCTGCCCGACTACTACGACTACGACGGCCGCGTCGGCCCCAAGGGCGGCGCCGGGGGCTACGACATGATGCACAGCAACCTCGGCGACCACAACGCGTTCTCGAAGTTCGTGCTGGGCTGGCTGACGCCGCGGGTCGTCGCGGGCGGCAGTGCCACCGTGGCACTGCGGCCGTCGGGCACCAGTCCGGATGCGGTGCTGTTCATGCCGGGCGCGTCCGCCGCCAATCCGTTCACCGAGTACTTTCTGGCCCAGTACCGGCGTCGCGCGGCCGGCAACGATGCCGGCTTCGTCGGCGACGGGATCTCGCTGTGGCATGTCGATGCCCGCCTGAACGCGTCCGGCCACGACTACCTCTACAACAACTCCTACACCGCGCACAAGCTGCTGGCGCTGGTCGAGGCCGACGGCCTGAACCAGATCGCGCAGGGGCAGATGGCCGATCCGGGGGATCTCTACACCGCTTCCCGGCTCTTCGGCCCGGACACGAAACCCGGCTCCAGCCGCTACGACGGCAGCACCACCGGTGTGGCGATGAACGGCATCGGGGTGGCCGGTGGCGCGACGATGGCCGCCACCTTTGCGGTGACCCTGCCGGTGCCGGTCCGGGTGAGCCTCCAAGGCGCCGGCAGCGGCACGGTCACGGGGACACCGGGCATCCAGTGCGGCGCGGTCTGCGCCGCCAGCGTCCGCATCGGCAGCCGTGTGTCGCTGACCGCCAAGCCGGCCAGCGGCTCGGTCTTCACCGGCTGGAGCGGGGCCTGCAGCGGCACCAGCACGGTCTGCGTCCTCAGCCCGAGCGAGGCTGCGGCGGTGACCGCTTCCTTCGCGTTGCCGACGTTCCCGCTGGCGGTGGCGCGCACTGGCAAGGGCAGCGGCACCGTGCGGGCGGCCTCCGGGCTGGACTGCGGTCTGACCTGCAGCGTGCGTTACACCGTCGGCACCGTGGTGACGCTGACGGCCGTGCCGTCGGCACAGGCGGATTTCGCCGGCTGGTCGGGCGCCTGCTCCGGCGCCGGGCTCACCTGCAGCGTGACCATGGCGGCGGCCCGGTCGGTCCGGGCGGAGTTTGCGCTGAAGCGGTACACGGTGAGCGTGCGCCAGGCGGGCAGTGCCGGACGCCTGGGCGGGCTGCCCGCCGGGGTGGACTGCCTGAGCGGCTGCAGCTTCCCGCGCGAGTTCGGCAGTCTCGCGCAGCTCACGCCGCTGCCGGTGCGCGGGCAGCGCTTCGTCGGCTGGAGCGGCGCCTGCACTGGCACGGGCTCCTGCCGGCTGACCATCGACGGGGCCAAGTCCGTGACGGCAACCTTTGCCGGTCCCTGAGCGTCCGCTGCCTGCGGGGATGCCGATTCTCTAAGATGGCGCCGCCTGCACCGAGAAGCGCCAGCCGAACGTCACCGGCGTCTGACCATCCCCTTTCGCACGACCATGTCCAACGACAACCTGTTTGCCGCGCTGCGCAGCGCCTTTCCCGCCGACCTCGACGCGGCCGCGATCGAGACCGACAGCGGCCTCGCCTACTCGTGGCGCGACCTGGAGCGCGCGACCGCGATGCTGGCGAACCTGCTGCAGTCGCTGGAGATCCCCGCCGGCAGCCGTGTGGCCGCGCACACCGAGAAGTCGGTCGAGGCGCTGGTGCTCTATCTGGCCACGCTGCGCGCCGGCTTCGTCTACCTGCCGCTGAACACCGCCTACCAGGCCGCCGAACTCGACTACTTCATCGGCAACGCCGAGCCGGCGGTGGTCGTTTGTGCCAGCAGGAACTTCCCGTGGATCAGCAAGCTGGCGTTCCAGAAGGGCGTGGCCCATGTCTTCACGCTCGACGACGACCGCACCGGCTCGCTGCTGACCCGCGCCGCGCACTTCAGCGACCAGCACGAACCCGCGGTGAAAGCGGCCGACGACCTCGCCGCCATCCTCTACACCAGCGGCACCACCGGGCGCAGCAAGGGCGCGATGCTCAGCCACGGCAACCTGCTGTCGAACGCGCAGGTGCTGAAGGACTTCTGGGACTGGCAGCCCGGCGACGTGCTGATCCACGCGCTGCCGATCTTCCATGTCCACGGCCTGTTCGTCGCCAGCCACGGCGCGCTGCTGAACGGCTCGAAGATGCTGTGGCTGTCGAAGTTCGACCCGAAGGCGGTGGTCGAGCGGCTGCCGCGCGCGACGGTGTTCATGGGTGTGCCGACGCTGTACGTGCGGCTGCTGCAGGAGGCGGGCCTCACGCGCGACGCCTGCGCCCACCTGCGGCTGTTCATCTCGGGCTCGGCGCCGCTGCTGATCGACACCTTCCGCGACTGGCAGACCCGCACCGGCCACACCATCCTGGAGCGCTACGGCATGAGCGAGACGATCATGCTGACGTCCAACCCCTGCCGCGCCGAGGACGGCGACCGGATCGGCGGCACGGTCGGGCCGGCATTGCCGGGGGTCGGCGTGCGCGTGGTCGATGACGCGGGCGCAGCGCTGCCGGCCGGCGAGATCGGCAACGTGCAGGTGCGCGGCCCGAACGTGTTCGGCGGCTACTGGCGCATGCCGGAGAAGACGGCCGAGGAGTTCACGGCTGATGTGTCCGGTGAGCGCTGGTTCAAGACCGGCGATGTGGGGCATTTCGGCGCCGATGGCCGCGGCTACCTGACCATCGTCGGCCGCAGCAAGGACCTGATCATCACCGGCGGCTACAACGTCTACCCGGCCGAGATCGAGGGCTACCTGAACGACCTGGCCGGCGTGGCGGAGTCGGCGGTGATCGGCGTGCCGCACCCGGATTTCGGCGAGGCGGTGGTGGCGGTGATCGTGCCGAAGGCGGGGGCGGTGCTGGACGCGGACGCGCTGGTGGCCGTGCTCAAGACGAAGATCGCCAACTTCAAGGTGCCCAAGCGCGCCTTTGTCGCTCTCGACCTGCCGCGCAACGCGATGGGCAAGGTGCAGAAGAACCTGCTGCGCGACGCGCACAAGGCGCTGTTCGCGCACTGAGCGGCGACTGCGCAGTCATGGCGCCGATGGCAAGGCGTCTGCTCTCCAGGCCCTGGGCGTCACGCCGTGGTGGGCGCGGAAGGTGCGGATGAAGTAGCTGGGCGCCGCGAAGCCGCAGGCCCAGGCGACTTCCTTGCCGGCGAGCGTGGTTTCGCGCAGCAGCCGGGCGGCGCGCTCCATGCGCAGCCGGTTGATGCTGCCGATCAGCGTCTCGCCGGTCGCCTCGCGGAACAGGTGCGAGAGGTAGTCCGCCGTGCAGCCTGACTGCTCGGCGAGCCGGCGCACGCTGAGCGTGTGGTCGCCGAGCTGGTTCTGGACCAGCACCCGCAGGCGGGCGATCAGCGGCGGCTCGCGGCTGGCGTCGTCGTCCGACGCATTCAGCGCGAGCAGGACTCCCGCCAGGGCTGCCGCCACCAAGGCCCGCGCCTGCGCATCGGCCCAGGGCTGCGCCGCGCCGGACGGGCATTGCGAGGCGTGGAACAGCCAGTCGTCGATGCGGGTTGCCTGTGCGTGGTGGCGGGTTTCGAGGTGGGCGATGCCGGGGCTGCCCGGGCGGTCTTCGTGCGCGAGGTGGCACATCAGCGTGGCTCCCGCCGTGTTCACCACCACGTTGCGGAACGCTGACCCTCGCGCCGCCCCCACGCGCTCGTCATGGCGCAACTGCGGCGGCACGATGAGCGCCTCGCCCGCCGCCAGCCGGCAACGGGTGTGCGGGAAGCCGAAGTCGGTCCAGCCCTCGACCTGCACGAACAGCTCGGGCGTCAGGTGGAAGTGCCCGTCGCCGCGGGACTGCGGCTCCCCCAGGTGCCGCGGGCGGTGCACGACGAGCTGGCCGGCCTGCGCGGCGGCCAAGGCGTTGGTCAGTGCAGCCTCCAGGTTTTTTCGCATCATTGTCGGAATTCTGCTAGCGGAGTCGCTTGGGTGCAGGCCGTGTCTGCCCCTATTCTGGTGGCCTGTCGTCCCGTCCACCCTGTTTCGGATGCTCCCCGTGAAGACCAAGATTTCTGTCATTGTCTGGAACGAATTCCAGCACGAACGCCAAGACCCTGCCGTCCAGGCGATCTACCCCGACGGCCTGCACGCCGTCATCGCACAAGGCCTGCGCGACACCCCCGCGCTCAACCCCGGCGCACTGCCGCTCGACATTTCCACCGCGACGCTCGACCAGCCCGAGCACGGCCTGAGCGAGGATCGCCTGGCCGGCTGCGACGTGCTGGTCTGGTGGGGCCACAAGGCGCACGACCAGGTGGACGACGCCGTCGTCGAGCGCGTGCAGCGCCGCGTGCTGGAAGGCATGGGGCTGATCGTGCTGCACTCGGGGCATTTCTCGAAGATCTTCCGCCGCCTGATGGGCACGAACTGCTCGCTGAAGTGGCGCGAGGCGGACGAGAAGGAGCGGCTGTGGGTGGTCGAGCCGTCGCACCCGATCGCGGCCGGGCTGGGCGAGTACTTCGAGCTGCCGTACGAGGAGATGTACGGCGAGCGTTTCGACATCCCGAAGCCGGACAGCCTGGTCTTCCTGTCGTGGTTCGAGGGCGGCGAGGTGTTCCGCTCGGGCTGCTGCTGGGAGCGCGGGCATGGGCGGGTGTTCTATTTCCGGCCTGGCCACGAGGCGTATCCGACCTACTTCGACGCCAACGTGCAGCGCGTGATGACCAACGCGGTGCAGTGGGCGGCGCCGCGCGTGAACATCGTCGATGTCTGCCCGATGCGCCCGCCGCTGGAGAGGCTCAGCCCGAAGGCGCTGAACTTCGGCAAGGTCGGCGTGCAGCAGAACCGGGGAGACATCGAATGAGCGGGCGTCGTCTGCGTGTCGGGGTGATCGGCCTGGGCATCGGCCGCATGCACATCGAGGGCTGGCGGCAGCATCCGCAGGCCGAGGTCGTCGCGATCGCCGACGCCGACCCGGTGCGGCTGGCCGCGGTGGGCGAGCAGTTCGGCATCCCGGGCCGTCACACCAGCGCCGAGGCGATGCTGGCGGCCGAGTCGCTGGACGTGGTCAGCGTCTGCACGCCCAACAAGTTCCACAAGGAGCTGACCCTGGCGGCACTGGCAGCGGGTTGCCACGTCCTGTGCGAGAAGCCGATGGCGATGAACGCCGACGAGGGCCGCGAGATGCTGGCCGCCGCCGAGCGGGCGGGCAAGCGGCTGATGATCAACTTCTCGTACCGCTTCTCGGCGCAGTCGCGGGCGTTGAAGGCGCAGGTCGACGGCGGCGTGTTCGGCGCGTTCTACTTCGGCCGCAGCGTCTGGCACCGCCGCCGCGGCATGCCGGGCTTCGGCGGCTGGTTCGGCACCAAGGCGCTGGCCGGGGGCGGGCCGCTGATCGACCTGGGCGTGCATCGGCTGGACCTGGCGCTGTGGCTGATGGGCTATCCGAAACCGACCTGGGTGATGGGTGCGACCTATGACCCGATCGCGCGCGCACTGGCGGACCAGGCGGGCAAGACCTTCGACGTGGAGGACCTGGCCACCGCGTTCATCCGCTTCGAGAACGGCGCGACGCTGGCGCTGGAAGCCTCCTGGGCCGCCAACATCGCCGAAGCCGAGCTGATGGAGACGCGCTTGCTCGGCACCAAGGCGGGTCTGCTGCAGAAGAACCTGCACGAGGGCTACACCTTCGATGCGCACATCTTCACCGAGCTGAACGGCGCGCCCTTCGACCTGCACCTGCACCAGGCCGCGACCCCGGCGCCCTCGGCGATGCACGACTACGCCGACGCGATCCTCCACGACCGGCCGCATCCCGCGCCGGGCGAGGAGGGGCTGGTCGTGATGGAACTGCTCGATGCGGTCTACGAGAGTGCGCGCAGCGGCGCACCGGTGCAGCTGTGAGCGCCGCGACGTTCGACATGGTGCCGGACGCCTGCCCCGATGGCGCGCGGTTGTCCCGGGCGCGCAAGGCGGTGCGCGGGCAGTTCGGCGCGCTCGGCTTTCTCAGTGGCGCCTGGGGTGCCCATGTGCCGTCGGTGAAGGCGCAGTACGGGCTGACCGAGGGCACGCTGTCGCTGGTGCTGCTGTGTGCGGCCCTCGGGGCCGTGTCGTCGCTCTTTTTTGCCGGGCGCGTGGTCGAGCGGCTGGGGGTGCGTGGCGTGGCGCGGCTGGGGGCGAGCGTCATGGGTGTGGCGCTGGTGCTGGTGCTGCACTGGCCGGACCTGTGGGCGCTGCTGCCGGCGATGGTGCTGTTCGGGGCGCTGATGAGCTGCTACGACGTGTCCATCAACGCCGAGGGCACGGCGCTGGAGAGCCTGAGCGGCCGTGCCGTGATGAGCAACCTGCACGGTACCTTCAGCCTCGGGGCGATGGCCGGGGCGGCGCTGTGCGCGGGGCTGCTGCGGCTGGAGATCGCGCCCGCGTGGCAGCTTGCTGGCATCGGCCTGGGCACGTCGGCGCTGGCAATTCTCACCTCCGGCGGTTTGCTCGACGCCCATCCACGCGAGGCCGGCGACGACGGCGAGAAGGCGCATTTCGCCTGGCCGCGTGGCCTGCTGCTGGTGCTCGGGCTGCTGATCTTCACCGGCATGACCGCGGAAGGGGTGATGTACGACTGGTGCGTGCTCTACCTGAAGCAGGAGGTTGGCCTGTCCCAGGACCGGGCGGCGCTGGGCTACGCGAGCTTCTGCGGCGCGATGGCGCTGGCGCGCTTCGGCGGGGATGCGCTGCGGGCGCGCTATCCGGAGCGGCTGCTGCTCGGCGCGAGTGCGTCGCTGTCGGCGGTGGCGATGGCGATCGTGCTGCTCAGCGGGCACCCGGTCGTGTCGCTGATCGGCTATGCCTTCGTCGGGGCGGGGTTGGCGCCGGTGGTGCCGATCCTGTTCAACGCGGCGACGCGGGTACCGGGGGTCAGCCGGGCGGCGGCGATCGCGTCGGTGTCGTCGATCGGCTACTCGGGCTTCCTGATCGGGCCGCCACTGATCGGGTTCATCGCGCAGTCGGTGTCGCTGACGGCGGCGATGGCGGTGGTGGTGGTCGGCACGGTGCTGCTGGCGCTGGGTGCACGGAAGGTGCCATGAAAAAACGCGCCCTTGGGCGCGTTTTCTTGATTGTCTGGTCGGGGTGAGAGGATTCGAACCTCCGGCCTCTACGTCCCGAACGTAGCGCTCTACCAGGCTAAGCTACACCCCGAAAAACAGACCACGCCACGGAAATGGATGCAGCGCGGTTGTTCGAATCTTGTCTTGGTCGGGGTGAGAGGATTCGAACCTCCGGCCTCTACGTCCCGAACGTAGCGCTCTACCAGGCTAAGCTACACCCCGTGTGCTGTCAGGAAACTTCAGAAGTTCCTGTCAACCGCCAAGACTGACAATGTTAGCAGCGCATCCTTGAATTGGGAAGGGGGGAGCGCCGAAATGTGTTGTCGCGCACGCTGTGCCTCGTCGCGCGCGGCCTGGCGGGTGGTGTCGAGCGCACCGGTCCGGCGCACGATCTGGACGATCTCGTCGAGTCGCTCGACCTCGCCATGCGCGATCGCATGGCGGATCAGGTCGCGCTCGGGCGTGGTGCCGTTGCTCATGGCGTGCAGCAGCGGCAGCGTCGGTTTGCCTTCGCGCAGGTCGTCGCCGACGTTCTTGCCAAGCTCGGCGGTGGCGCCTTCGTAGTCGAGCAGGTCATCGACGATCTGGAAGGCAGTGCCCAGCGACTGGCCGTAGGCGGCGCAGGCGGCTTCGACCTCCGGCGTCGCGTCCGCCAGCACGGCGCCGATGCGTGCACTGGCCTCGAACAGCTTGGCGGTCTTGTAGCGGATGACACGCAGGTAATCCTCGACGCTGGTGTCGGGGTCGTGCATGTTCATCAGCTGCAGCACCTCGCCTTCGGCGATGACGTTGGTGGCTTCGGCGAGCACGTCGAGCACGCGCATGCGGTCCACCGACACCATCATCTGGAAGGCGCGCGAGTACAGGAAGTCGCCGACCAGCACGCTGGCGGCGTTGCCGAACAGCGCGTTGGCGGTCTTGCGGCCGCGGCGCAGCGCCGATTCATCGACGACATCGTCGTGCAGCAGCGTGGCGGTGTGGATGAACTCGACGGTGGCGGCCATCTCGAAGCGCTCCGGGCCTTCGAAGCCCAGGGCGCGTGCGAACAGCAGCACGAGTTGCGGGCGGATGCGCTTGCCTCCCGCGCTGACGATGTAGTGCGAGATCTGGTTGATCAGCGCGACTTCCGAGGCCAGGCGGTGGTGGATCACGGCATCAACCTGCGCCATGTCGCCGGCCATGAGTTGCGTGACGGCGGAGGAGGACGGCGGGGTGGCGGTGGCGAAGCTCACGAGGAGGGGCTGGTTGGGATGCGCACAATCCGTCGATTATAGGAACCCCGTCACGACTGCAGACAGACCCGTCTTGGCCCATGCACGCTTTGCGGCTTGTGGTCGTGACGAGCAGCCGACAGGGAAACAGGCATGCCGTCCAAAGCGTGGCATAATCTCGGGCTTCGCGTTTGCGGCCGGGATGTTGCTGGTCGCAGCACGCGTGAGAACTTTACCCCCAGGAAAGGGCTGATATGTACGCGGTCATAAAAACCGGTGGCAAGCAATACAAGGTTGCAGCCGGCGAAAAAATCAAAGTAGAACAGATCACTGCGGACGTTGGCCAAGAGATCGTGATCGACCAGGTGCTCGCCGTTGGAAGCGGTGCAGAACTCCGGGTTGGCGCTCCCTTGGTTGATGGCGCAACGGTGACGGCCACGGTGCTGTCGCATGGTCGGCACGACAAGGTCCGCATCTTCAAGATGCGCCGTCGCAAGCACTACCAGAAGCGCCAGGGCCACCGCCAGAACTACACCGAGCTGCAAATCAGCGCGGTGCTCGGCTGATTCCCGTCGCCTCTCCCATCCAGCACATCCTCAGAGGATCTGAACCATGGCACAGAAAAAAGGCGGCGGTTCCACACGGAACGGCCGCGACTCCCAACCGAAGATGCTCGGCGTCAAGGCCTACGGTGGCCAGGTCGTCAGCGCCGGCTCCATCATCGTGCGCCAGCGCGGCACCCGTTTCCACGCTGGCAGCAATGTCGGCATGGGCCGTGACCACACGCTGTTCGCGCTGGTCGATGGCACCATCTCGTTTGCCACCAAGGGCGCCGAGAACCGCAAGACCGTGATCGTCACGCCGGTCTGATCGACCCGCGACGCTTGCGCGCATGAAGCCCCGGCAAGCCGGGGCTTTTTTGCTTTGAAATGATCCGATGCGCCTGGACGCTGGAGTACAAGCATGAAATTTGTCGATGAAGTCACCATCGATGTGGCCGCCGGCAACGGTGGCTCCGGCTGCGCCAGCTTCCGGCGCGAGAAGTTCATTCCGTTCGGCGGCCCGGACGGCGGCAACGGCGGCCGCGGCGGCCATGTGTTCGTCGTGGGCGACCGCAACCTGAACACGCTGATCGATTTCCGCTACATCCGCCGCTACGAAGCCCGCAACGGCGAAGCCGGCCGCGGCTCGGACCAGTTCGGCGCCGCGGGGGCGGACATCGTCCTGCGCGTGCCCGTCGGCACCATCATCCGCGATGGAGAGACGGACGAGGTCATTGCCGAGCTGCTCACGCACGGCGAGGAGATCATCCTGGCCAAGGGCGGGGACGGCGGCTTCGGCAACCTGCACTACAAGACCAGCACCAACCGCGCCCCGCGCCAGAAGACGGTCGGCTGGCCTGGCGAGATCAAGAACCTGAAGCTCGAGTTGCGCGTGCTGGCCGATGTCGGCCTGCTCGGCATGCCCAACGCGGGCAAGTCCACGCTGATCACCGCGATCTCGAACGCGCGCCCGAAGATCGCCGACTACCCGTTCACGACGCTGCACCCCAACCTGGGCGTGGTGCGCGTCGGCCCGAGCCAGAGTTTCGTGGTCGCCGACGTGCCGGGCCTGATCGAGGGCGCCTCCGAAGGTGCCGGTCTGGGCCACTACTTCCTGCGCCACCTGCAGCGCACCCGCGTGCTGCTGCACATGGTGGATGCGGTGCCGTTCGACGAGGGCGTCGATCCGGTCGCGCAGATCCGCGCGATCGCCAAGGAGCTGAAGAAGTACGACAAGGCGCTCTACGAGAAGCCGCGCTGGCTGGTGCTGAACAAGCTCGACATGATCCCGGACCCCGAGGAGCGCAAGGCCCGGGTGAAGGACATCGTGCGCCGCCTGCGCTGGAAGGCGCCGGTGTTCGAGATCTCGGCGCTGACCCGCGAGGGCTGCGAGCCCCTCGTGCGCGCGCTCTACCAGCACGTGGCCGCGCTCAACGCCCCCCCGATCGAGGTGCCGGACGTGCGCTTCGTCGAGGCCGACAACGAAGCCACGCCGCCCGATCCGACCGATCCGCGCTTCCGCTGAGCACGCGCGCCGAGTTCCCTTTTTCGCGAGGTCCCCATGAGTGAGGTTCTGCTGAACGCCCGCCGCATCGTCGTCAAGGTCGGCTCCAGCCTGGTCACCAACGAGGGCCGCGGCCTGGATGCCGAGGCGATCCACGCCTGGTGCGTGCAGCTCGCCGCGCTGGTCCGCCAGGGGCGCGAGGTGGTGATGGTGTCGTCCGGTGCCATCGCCGAGGGCATGAAGCGCCTGGGCTGGGCGACGCGCCCGAAGGAGCTGCACGAGCTGCAGGCCGCCGCCGCCGTCGGGCAGATGGGGCTGGCGCAGATCTACGAGACGTCCTTGCGCGAACAGGGCCTCGGCAGCGCACAGGTACTGCTCACGCACGCCGATCTGGCCGACCGCGAGCGTTACCTGAATGCCCGCTCGACGCTGCTGACGCTGCTCGGGCTGGGCGTGGTGCCGGTGATCAACGAGAACGACACGGTCGTCACCGACGAGATCAAGGTCGGCGACAACGACACGCTGGGCGCGCTCGTGGCCAACCTGGTCGACGCCGATGCGCTGGTCATCCTGACCGACCAGAAGGGCCTGTATTCGGCCGATCCGCGCAAGGACCCGGACGCGAAGTTCATCCACGAAGCGGTGGCCGGCACGCCGGAGCTGGAGCAGATGGCCGGTGGCGCCGGCTCCAGCATCGGCAAGGGCGGCATGATCACCAAGATCCTGGCGGCCAAGCGCGCGGCCGGCAGCGGTGCCTCCACCGTGATCGCCTGGGGCCGCGAGCCGGATGCGCTGCTGCGGCTGGTGGCTGGCGAGTCCATCGGCACGCTGCTGGTGGCGGCGACGCCAAAGGTGGCGGCGCGCAAGCAGTGGATGGCCGACCACCTGCAGCTCAAGGGTGCGGTGGTCGTGGACGACGGCGCCGCGCTCAAGCTGCGCGACGAAGGCAAGAGCCTGCTGCCGATCGGCGTCGTGGACGTGCAGGGCGACTTCGCCCGCGGCGACGTGATCGCCGTGCGCACGCAGGCCGGTGTCGAGATCGCCCGGGGTCTGGCGAACTACGCCTGCAGCGAGACGCGGCTCATCGCGCGCAAGCCGTCTTCCCAGATCGAAGGCCTGCTCGGCTATGCCAACGAGGCCGAACTGATCCACCGCGACAATCTGGTGCTGACCTGATCTGCGCGGATCGCACCTGATCCGGAAAAATCTGCCCCGCGATGGGGTGGTGGATGGTCGGTTGTTTCAGTGCTGGTACTGCATAGACCCTTGCTTGGGGGTGGTTTTCGAGCGGCATCTGCCTAGACTGGACCGGAACAGGTCCTGGTCCGGCTGGTCCGATGCCGTGTCTCGGCGGGGTGGGATCTGACAGATCCAACATCAGGAGTTTCTCCCCATGCAGGCGTTTCGTCTCCGCACCATCCAGACCGCTGTTGCTGGCGTGCTGTCCGTTCTGGCCGGCGTCAGCCAGGCCCAGCGCATCACGCTCGACAACGCCTCGTTCGACGGCCCGGATTTCGGGACCTCCTGGTTCAATCCGGATGGCGGCGCATCGATCGTCTCGCCGGGTGCGCACGACCTGACCCGCTACGCTCTGCTGGACGCGGACGAGTCGATCTACCAGAGCTTCTCGGTCACGACGACGGGTTCGTACGTCGTCCACTTCTGGGCGACCGGCGAAGGCCGCTCGCGCCTGTTCGACTCGAACGACGTCAGCGCCCAGAACTACGCCAGTCCGGTCGCCACGTCCGGGGATCCGGGCACGCTGTGGGGCGCTGGCTGGCACGCGGTGTCCTACAGCTTCAACGCGGTGGCGGGCGAGTCGCTGCACCTGTACTTCGCGGGCCAGGGCCGTGGTCTGGGCCTGGGCGCCGTGGCCATTGCGGCCGCTGTGCCCGAGCCCGGATCCTGCGCGATGATGCTGGCCGGTCTGGGCGCGGTGGGCTTCATGGCCCGCCGCCGGCGCTCGCCCGCCTGAGCGGCATCGGCTGGCGGCTCCGGTCGCACTGAAAAAAGCGCCTCGGTCGAGGCGCTTTTCCGTTGGGTACGCGAACTTGTCAGCCCAGCACGGGTGCCAGTGCCCGGCGTGCCTCGGCATCGCTCAGTGCCTGCCGCGCCGCGAAGTCCGCCAGCTGGTCCTCGCCGATCTTGCCGACGTTGAAATACGCCGACGCCGGGTGGGCCAGGTAGAAGCCGCTGACGCTCGCCGCCGGGGTCATCGCCATGCTCTCGGTCAGCGCCATGCCGATGTCGGGCGCGTCGAGCACCTCGAACATCGCGCGCTTGACGAGGTGGTCCGGGCAGGCCGGATAGCCCGGTGCCGGGCGGATGCCGCGGTACTGCTCGGCGATCAGCTGCTCGTTGCTCAGCGCCTCGTCGGCCGCATAGCCCCACAGTTCGGTGCGCACGCGCTGGTGCAGCCGCTCCGCGAAGGCCTCGGCCAGCCGGTCGGCCAGGGCCTTGAACAGGATCGCGCTGTAGTCGTCGAGGTCGTCGAGGAACTGGCGCTCCTTCTTCTCGATCCCCAGCCCGGCGGTCACCGCGAACAGGCCGATGTAGTCCGGCTTCGTGCCTGGACCCGATTTGGGCGCGATGAAGTCGGCCAGCGAGCGGTTCGGCCGGCGCACGCCGTCGATCACCGGCCGCTCCGACTGCATGCGCAGCGGCTGCCAGCGCAGCACGACCGTCTCGCGCGACTCGTCGCTGTAGACCTCGACCGTGTCGTCGTCGACCGTGTTGGCCGGCAGCAGGCTGATGACGCCATTGGCCTGCAGCCAGCGGCCGTCGATCACGCGCTGCAGCATCCGCTTGCCGTCGCTGAACACGCGCACCGCCTCGCTGCCGACGATCTCGTCCTTCAGGATCTCCGGGAACTTGCCGGCCAGATCCCAGGTCTGGAAGAAGGGCGCCCAGTCGATGCACTGCGCCAGTTCCGCCAGGTCGTAGTTCCGGAACACGCGCCGGCCGATGAACTTCGGCGCCGGCGGGGTGTAGCTGGCCCAGTCGAGCGGCGTCTTGTTGGCACGCGCGGTCGCCAGCGGGACCATCGGCGTGGCCTTCTTGTTCGCATGCTGGGTGCGCACGCGGTCGTAGTCGGCGTTGAGTTCGTCGATGAACTTCGCGGCGCGCTCGTCGCTCAGCAGGTCCGAGCACACGCCCACCGAGCGGCTCGCGTCCGGCACGTAGACGACCGGGCCGCTGTAGTTCGGCGCGATCTTCACGGCGGTGTGGACCCGCGAGCAGGTCGCCCCGCCGATCAGCAGCGGCGTCTGGCGCTCGCGGAAGTAGTCATCGCGCTGCATCTCGGCCGCAACGTGCTGCATCTCCTCCAGACTCGGCGTGATCAGCCCGGACAGGCCGATGATGTCCGCGCCTTCCTCGCGCGCCTTCTTCAGGATGTCCTGGCACGGGACCATCACGCCCATGTTGACCACCTCGAAGTTGTTGCACTGCAGGACCACTGTGACGATGTTCTTGCCGATGTCGTGCACGTCGCCCTTGACGGTGGCGATGACGATCTTGCCCTTCGGCTTCGCTTCGCCGCCCGCGTCGACCATGGCCTTCTTTTCGGCCTCGATGTAGGGCAGCAGGTGCGCGACCGCCTGCTTCATCACGCGGGCCGACTTCACCACCTGCGGCAGGAACATCTTTCCGGCGCCGAAGCGGTCGCCGACGATGTTCATGCCGGCCATCAGCGGGCCTTCGATGACGTGCAGCGGCCGGCCACCCTGGGCCGCGATCGCCTGCCAGGCTTCCTCGGTGTCGGCGTTGATGAAGTCGGTGATGCCGTGGACCAGCGCGTGGCTCAGGCGGTCGTCGACGCTGACCGGCTGCTCCGCCGTGCCGCGCCAGGCGAGCTTGGCCGAGTCGTCCTTGGCGGCGCCCTTGGCGGTCTCGGCGATCTCGATCAGGCGCTCGCCCGCATCAGAACGGCGGTTGAGCACCACGTCCTCCACGCGCTCGGGCAGCACCGGCTCCAGGTCGTCGTACACGCCGACCATGCCCGCGTTGACGATGCCCATGTCCATGCCGGCCTGGATGGCGTGGTACAGGAACACGGTGTGGATCGCCTCGCGCACCGGCTCGTTGCCGCGGAACGAGAAGCTCACGTTCGACACGCCGCCCGAGACCTTGGCGCCCGGCAGGTTCTGCTTGATCCAGCGCGTGGCGTTGATGAAGTCGACGGCGTAGTTGTCGTGTTCCTCGATGCCGGTGGCGATGGCGAAGATGTTCGGGTCGAAGATGATGTCTTCCGGCGGGAAACCCACCTCGTCCACCAGCATCCGGTAAGCCCGTTCGCAGATCTCGATCTTGCGGGCGTAGGTGTCGGCCTGGCCTTTTTCGTCGAAGGCCATCACGACGGTGGCGGCACCGTAGCGCTTGACCAGTTTCGCCTGGCGCTTGAACTCGGCCTCGCCTTCCTTCATCGAGATCGAGTTGACGATGCCCTTGCCCTGGATGCACTTCAGGCCGGCCTCGATCACGCTCCACTTGGACGAGTCGATCATGATCGGCACGCGCGCGATCTCCGGCTCGCCCGCGATCAGGTTCAGGAAGCGCACCATGGCCGCCTGGCTGTCGAGCATGGCCTCGTCCATGTTGATGTCGATGACCTGTGCGCCGTTCTCGACCTGCTGGCGTGCCACGGCCAGGGCCTGCTCGAACTGGCCGTTGAGGATCATCCGGGCGAAGGCCTTGGAGCCGGTGACGTTGGTGCGCTCGCCGATGTTGACGAAGAGCGCGCCGGCGCCGATCTCGACCGGTTCCAGCCCGGACAGGCGCATCGGGGGGGGCGTGAGTGCAACGGTAGTCATGGATGCGTACAGGGAAATTCGGTGAACCCCGAAGCGATGGATGGACCCGCACCCCAGGGCGGGTGCCCCGATTTTACCGAATGGCGTTTGGGGACATTCCCGGGCCGCCCTGTCACAGGGCGGGTGGCTTCGTATAAGATTTCCAGTGGCGGCCGAAGTCGGCATGAACAGCAGAAATTTCCGGGAGTCCAGTTGGGTGGCGTGCGGGCGGGTGCCGTCCGGGTGTCCCCCATTCAGCATGGAGCGCCCCTGGCGGGGCGACACAGTTCATGGGATCCAACCAACCACATCTGCTGCTGGTCGATGACGACATTGCCGCGATCCAGGTCATGGGACGCATCCTGGCGCAGTACCCCGAACAGCATTTCGCCACCTCGGGCGACGAGGCGCTCGAACAGGCCCGGGCCCGCCGCCCGGACATCATCCTGCTCGACGCCGACATGCCCGGCATGTCCGGGTTCGACCTGTGCCGGCTCTTCAAGCACGACCCCGTGCTGATGGACGTGCCCGTGATCTTCACCACGGCCCACCCGAGCGTGGCGTTCCAGGTGTCCGCATTCGACTGCGGCGCAGCGGATTTCGTGGCCAAACCGGTGGCGCCCGACCACCTCCGGTCGCGGGTCCGGGCCCACCTGCGGGACACCTGGCACCAGCCAGACGACGCCGACGCCACCGACTGACGGATCCGCCCGCCGGCTTCTCCGATGACGGCCACCATTCTGATCGTCGACGATGACCCGGGTGCGGTCCAGGTGCTGGCGTGCATGCTGGGCGATCTGGGAGAGGTGTTCGTGGCCACCGATGGCCAGGAGGCCCTGTGCCTGACCGCCAGCCAGCATCCGGATCTGGTGCTGCTGGACGCCGACATGCCCGGTCTGAACGGCTTCGTGGTCTGCGCGGCGCTCAAGGCCGACCCCGATCTGGCGGACATCCCCGTCGTCTTCGTCACCGCCCACCAGTCGGCCGACTGCGAGGTTTCGGGGTTCGACGTCGGCGCGGCCGACTACATCACCAAGCCGGTGGTCGCGGAACTGGTGCGCGCCCGCGTGCGCACGCAGCTCAAGATCAAGCGCCTGTCGGACGAACTCCGCCGCCTCGCGACCGAAGACCCGCTCACGGGGCTGGCGAACCGGCGCCGCTTCGATGCGCTGATCCGGCGCGAACTGGCGCTCGCCCAGCGCAGCGGCCAGCCGCTGGCGCTGATGATGGTCGACATCGACCAGTTCAAGGCGTACAACGACCACTACGGACATCCTGCGGGCGATGGCTGTCTGCGTGCCGTCGCCGGGGCGGTGGCGCGCGCCTGCCAGCGTCCGACCGACCTCGTGGCACGGATCGGTGGCGAGGAGTTCGCGGTGCTGCTGGCCCAGACCTCGCTCACGGCGGCTGCCACGGTGGCCGGCCGCATCCTGGACGCCGTGGCCGCGCTCGACCTGCCGCACCACGGCATCGGTGCGCGGGCTCGGGTCAGTGTCAGCGTGGGGGTTGGCGTGGTGAGCCTGGCCGGTGCGGCGGCCGTGCCGGACCTCGCCCGGACGATGGACACGCTGCTGGCGTCGGCCGATGCATCCCTCTACGAGGCCAAGCGGTCCGGCCGCAACCGCGCCTGTGCGCTGCATGCCGCTGGCCATGGTCGCCATGGTGTCGTGCTGCCCGGTGCAGACCGGGCCGCGTGGCGGACGAGGGCGACCTGAGCCATGTCCTGAATGGTGGAGGCTCGCCATGTACCTGAAAATGCCCTGGAAACTGGCCGCCCGGTGGCGGCCTCGGCAGCGGCTGGTGTGGCTGGTGTGGCTGGTGCTGGCGCTGGGAGTCGGCCTGTCGCTGTTGGCGGCGTGGCTGCAGCAGCAGTCGAACCAGCGCCACCTCGGCACCGTCGTCCGCCAGGAGGCCCAGCGTGTTGCCTCGCAGGTGGCGCACCAGGTGCTGCGGGTGGAGCTGGGCTTGCGGGGCGCGCGCGGGGCGGTGCTGACCGTCGGCTGGGAGGCGCTGACCCGCGAGGCCTTCCTGCGCTACAGCCAGTCGCGCAACATCGATGTCGAGTTCCCGGGCGTGCGCGGCATTGGTGTCATCCGGCGCGTCAGCCAGGCACAGGAGGCGGGTTTTGTCGCCCGCGCCGCCGCCGATGGCTGGCCGTCCTTCGCCGTGCAGGCGCTGGCCCCGCACGACGGCGAGCGCATGGTCATCCAGTACGTCGAGCCCGCCGCGCGCAACCGGGAGGCGATCGGTCTGGACATCGGCTCGGAGCCGCTGCGGCGTGCCGCGGCCCTCACCGCGTTGCGCACCGGGCGGGTCACGCTCACCGGGCCGATCACGCTGGTGCAGGCGGCCGGACAGCCCCGGGCCGGATTCCTCATGCTGCTGCCGGTCTATCCGGACGCCCGGGTCGCGGCTGCCGATGCCGGGCAGCGGTTGGAACGGGCGCTGGGGTGGACCTATGCGCCACTGGCCATCCAGGAGTTGCTGGACCATCTGAACCTCGACACGCCGGCGTATCGCCTGCGCATGGCCGATGTCGACGCCGCGCGGGTCACGCTGTTCCACGACACGGCGTCAGGGACGGCCTGGGTGGACACCGCGTTGCAGGCCCAGGTCGACACGTCGGTGGCTGGCCGCCTCTGGCGGTTCACGCTGCAGGCATCGCCTGCGCTGATCGCGCGCCAGGCGTTGCTTGATCCGCGCTGGGTGGGGCTGGGCGGGTTGCTGGTCACGCTGCTGCTGGCCGGTGTGCTGCTGGCCTATCTGCGCGCCGAAGACCACGCGCGCGACCTGCGCGTCGAGCGCGAGCGCCGTGCCGTGGCCCTGCAGACCAGCCGCGATGCCGTGGTGATGGTCGATCCGCAGGGCACGGTGTTCGACTGGAACCAGGGTGCCGAGGCGCTGTTCGGCTACACCGCGGACGAGATGGTCGGCCAGTCGGCCCTGCAGCGGCTGGTGCCGGCCGACCTCCTGGCCGAAGCGCATGACCTGCAGGTGCGGGCTGAACGTGGCGTGGTCCTGCCGGCGTTCGACACCCAGCGGCTGGACTGCGCCGGCCGGCTGATCGACGTGTCGATGCTGATCGTGCCGCTGCGGGACCTGGACGGGGTGTTTGCCGGCATGGCGCTGTCGATGCGCGACATCCGGCCATCGAAACAGGCCGAGCGGGACATCCAGCAACTCAATGCGACGCTGTATGAACGTGCCGCGGCGCTCAAGACCGCGCTGACCGACGTGCAGAGCACGCTGCACGCCGTGCCAGCCCTGATCTCCTACTGGGATGCGTCGTCCACGCTGGTGCGCGGCAACCTCCCCTGGCACCGCCAGTTCGACGCCGCGCTGGCCATGCGTCCGGGGGGGCTGCGGTGTGCCGAGTTGTTCGAGCCGCTCTATCCGCTGTTCGGGCGCTGTGTCTCGGCGGCGCTGGCGGGCCACAAGAGCCGGTTCGAATGTTCCCTGCGTGCGCCCGACGAGGGCACGGTCTGGCATGCGCAGGTCGAACTGCTGCCCGATCTGCGCGACCACCAGGTGGTCGGCTACCACCTCGTGCTGCAGGACATCACCCAGCAGGCCCTCGACAAGGCCCGACTGGCCGCGGCGTTGCGAGAAAGCGAGGCCTTCCTGAACACGGTGCACACCCACGCACTGGTGTCGGTGACCGACCGCTCCGGCGTCCTGCTCGATGCCAATCCGAACTTCTGCCGCATCACCCAGTACCCCCGCGAGGCGCTGATCGGCCAGAACCACCGGATCGTCAATGCCGGCCACCATGCGCGGGATTTCTGGGTCCGCATGTGGCAGACGATCGGCCGCGGCCTGCCCTGGCGCGGCGAGATCTGCAACCGCGCCCGCGATGGCAGCCTGTACTGGGTGGACGCGATGATCGCGCCCATCCCCGGCGCGGACGGGCTGATGGACCGCTTCATCGCCATCGGCACCGACATCACCGCCCGCAAGCGGCTGCAGACCGAGGTGGACCGGGCCCGCGAGCAGGCCGAGGCACGCGAGCGCTTCCTGCACGACATCACCGACAAGGTCCCGCTGCGCATCGCGTATGTGGACCGTGCGCTGCGGTTTCGCTTTGTCAACGCGGCCCACTGTGTCCGCTTCGGCCGATCGCGCGAGCAGATCATCGGCCGCACCCGGGCCGAACTGACCGGCCGACCGCTGCCGGCTGCGGTGCAGGCCCACGTCGCCGCGGTGCTCGACGGTCAGCCCCAGCATTACACGTACGAGGAGGTCGACGCGGACACCGGGCAGCGCACCTGCATCGACGCCCATCTGATTCCCGACAGCGATCCCGGTGGCGGGGTGCGCGGCTTCTACACCGTCAGCAGCGACATCACGGCCCGCCACGAAGCCGACCAGACCCTGCGCCGCACGATGAACTTGCTGAATGCGGTGCTCGATGCCGCGTCGGAGGTGGCCATCATCGCCACGGACACCACGGGCTGCATCCAGGTCTTCAACCGTGGTGCCGAGCGCCTGCTCGGCCGGGCGGCTGTCGACATGATCGGCCGGCAGTCGCACCTGGCCTTCCACGACCGGCCGGAGCTGGACCGCCGCCGTGCCGCCCTGTCCGAAACGCTGGGCCGGCCGGCGACGGTGGCCGATGTCTTCACCGACCCGGCGTGGCTCGGCCGGCCGCGCGAGTGGACCTATGTCCACCAGGACGGGCACCACGTGCCGGTGTCGCTGATCCTGACGCCGATGGAGGCGGGCTCGGCCGGGGTGACCGGCTACCTGGCCGTGGTGATCGACATCACCCAGCGCAAGGAGGTCGAGCAGCGGCTGGAGCAGGCCACTGCGCGGGCCGAGGCGGCCAACCGTGCCAAGAGCGAGTTCCTGGCCAACATGAGCCACGAGATCCGCTCGCCGCTGAACGCGGTGCTCGGGCTGACCTACCTGCTGCGCCAGACCGCGCTCGACAGCGAGCAGCGCACCTTCCTCGACCGCATCAAGCTCGCCAGCGACGCGCTGCTGCACACCGTCAACGACGTGCTGGACCTGTCCAAGGCCGAGGCGGGCAAGTTCAGCCTCGCGCTGGCACCGTTCGATCCGGGCCAGACCGTCTCGGATCTGGTAGCGGTGATGGGCGTGCATGCCCAGGGCAAGCGCCTGCCCGTCCGGCTGACGCTGGCGCCCGCATTGCCCCGCTGTGTCGTGGGCGACGGCATGCGGCTGTCGCAGGTGCTCACCAACCTGCTGTCGAACGCGATCAAGTTCACCGAGCGTGGCCAGGTCGATGTCGCCGTCGACTGGCGGCCGGACGACGCTCGGCACGGCACGCTGCGCCTGGCGGTCACCGACACCGGCATCGGCCTGGACGCCGACGCGATCGAGCGGGTCTTCGAGCCCTTCGTGCAGGCCGACAGCACCACCACGCGCCGCTTTGGCGGGACCGGGCTGGGGCTGTCGATCGTGCGGCAACTGGTCGGGCTGATGGACGGTCGGCTGGGGGTCGACAGCACGCCCGGTGTCGGCAGCACCTTCTGGACCGAGATTCCGTTCGCGGTGGACGCGGCGGTGCAGGTCCGCCGGATGGCCGACCGGGTGCTGGCCCGCAATGCGCTGGCCGGCCAGACGATCCTGGTGGCCGATGACAGCGACGTCAACCGCGAGGTGGCCCGCAGCATCCTCGAGCGCAAGGGCGCGCGGGTGGTGCTCGCCGAGGATGGCGCGCAGGCCGTGGAGCTGATGCGGCGTGGCGGACACCGGGTCGATCTGGTGCTGATGGACATCCACATGCCCGTCATGGACGGTTTCGATGCGACGCGCGCCATCCGCCAGACGCTGCGCCTCACCAGTCTGCCGATCCTGGCGCTGACGGCGGGGGTGACCAGCGACGAGCGCGAAGGTGCGCGGGCCGCCGGGATGGACGACTTCATCACCAAGCCCTTCGATCCGGACCGGCTCCTGCGGGGCATCGTGGACCGCCTTGGTCTGGCGTCGCCCTCGGAGGTGCCGGCATCCGCAGCGCCCGCCGCGCCGGACCGACCGGGGGCGGCCTGGCCGGAGATCGCCGGCATCGACACCGACCGTGCCCGCGTGCACCTCAGCCAGGATCCGGCGCTCTTCGACAGCCTGCTGCGCCGGTTCTTCGCGATTTGCCGGCCGGTGACGCCGGAGGTGGACCTGGACGATCCGGCGGAACGTGCCCGCGTGGTGCATGAGGTACACCTGCTGAGCGGCAATGCCGGCACGCTCGGCATGACGCGACTGCACGCGCTGGCGGTCGAGATGGAGGAGCGTCTGCGCGAGAACGCCTGGCCGCAGGCCCGCGCGCTGACCGGGCCGATGCAGGCGGAATGGGCCCGGCTGCAGCAGGCCTGTGCGGAGTTTCTGGCCACGGCGCCGGATGCGGCTGCACCGGCGCCGGTGCGCGCCGATGCGCGCGTGGAGATCCCGCCCGAGGCCCTGGAGGCGCTGATCGGCTGGCTCAACCGCCGCAGCATGCGTGCGACGAGCGCGTTCGCGGCACTGGCGCCCACCTTGCAGGTCCGGCTGGGCTCGACCGAGTTCGCGGCGCTGAAGGAGGCGGTCGACAACCTCCGGTTTGCTCAGGCGTCGGCGGTGCTCTCCGCGCTGAGCAAGGGGCCGAACAGCCGGTCCTGAACGCCGCGCGGCCGGTAGGCGCTGACCCGCTGGGCGATGGCGTGGATGTGGTCCGGCGTCGTGCCGCAGCAGCCGCCGGCGATGTTCAGGAAGCCGGCCCGGGCGAACTCCTCGACCAGCGCGCCGGTGATCTCCGGCGTCTCGTCGAAGCCGGTGTCGCTCATCGGGTTGGGCAGGCCGGCGTTCGGGTAGCAGGAGATGAAGGTGTCGCCCGCGATGCGCGACAGCTCCTCGATGTAGGGCCGCATCAGCGTGGCGCCCAGCGCGCAGTTCAGCCCGATGGCGATCGGCTTCGCATGGCGCACGCTGTTCCAGAACGCGCCCACCGTCTGGCCCGACAGGATGCGGCCCGAGGCGTCGGTGACGGTGCCCGAGATGATGACGGGCAAGCGCTCGCCGGTGTCCTCCATCAGTTCGTCGAGTGCGAAGATGGCGGCCTTGGCGTTGAGCGTGTCGAAGATGGTTTCCACCAGGAACAGGTCGGCGCCACCGTCGAGCAGCCCCTTGGCCTGTTCGTAGTACGCCGCGCGCAGCTCGTCGAAGCTGGTGTTGCGGGCGCCGGGGTCGTTCACGTCCGGGCTGATGCTGGCGGTGCGCGGTGTCGGACCGAGGGCCCCGGCCACGAAGCGTGGCCTGTCCACGGTCGAGAACTGGTCGCAGCACGCGCGGGCGAGCTGCGCCGCCGCGAAGTTCATCTCGTAGGCCAGTCCGCCGAGGTCGTAGTCCTCCTGGGCCACGCTGGTGGCGCCGAAGGTGTTGGACTCGATGATGTCCGCGCCGGCGGCGAGGTACTGGCGGTGGATCTCGCTGATCACGTCCGGGCGGGTCAGCACCAGCAGGTCGTTGTTGCCCTTGAGGTCCTTGCCGTGGTCGCGCAGCCGCTCGCCGCGGAAGTCGGCTTCGGTGAGCTTGTAGCGCTGGATCATCGTGCCCATCGCACCGTCGAGGACAACGATGCGCTGGCGCAGCAACTCGGGCAGCCGGGTGGCGCGGGTGTAGGCGGTGGTGGGGGCAGTCATGCCCGGGATTGTAGGGAAGTCCTTTTCGCCACAGTTTCTGCTGTCTTCAGTGTCCCGCCAGACGGAATCTGGTATCCATCTGGTATCAGTTCGGGGATTGCCCGCACAATCTGGAGGTCATTCCCACGAGGCAACGCCATGAGCTTCATGACCTTTCCCGATACCGACACCTCGCAGCGCAACACGGTGCTCCCCGCTCTGGCGGGCCTTTATGCGGACCTGTTCGCTGCGGCCATGACCCCCTGGACCTGGGCGAGCACCTGGTGGCAGCCCTGGGCGCTGCCGGATTTGCGGCTGGAGGTGGTCCCGCGCGCCAGCGCGCTCCACTTCCCCGTGCCGGTCCCGGAGCCCGATGCCGCGGCGGTGATCGAGGTGGTGCCGGTGGTCGTCTCCACGACCGAGGCGGTGGCCGAGGTGGCGGTCGCCGACGACCTCCGGCGCATCGAAGGCATCGGCCCGAAGCTCGCGCTCAAGCTCGCCGAGGCCGGCATCACGACCTTCGCGGCGTTGGCCGCGACGCCGGTCGAGCGGATCGAAGCGCTGATCGCCGCCGCGGGTGCGCGCTTCAAGCTGGCGCGCCCGCAGACCTGGCCGGAGCAGGCCGCGCTGCTGGCGGCCGGGGACGAAGCCGGATTTGCCGCGCTGGCCGCCCGCTTGAAGGGCGGCGTGCGCGCCTGAACCACGCCACAGCGGGGCTCGGGCAGGGTCAGTGCATGAACCCGATGCTGCGCCGCTCGCGCACCTGCGGTTTCACCCGGTGCTCGCCTTCGATCTGCGACAGGAACTCGTCCGCATCGAAGGCTTCGCCGAGGATGTCCACCTGCCGACGCACGGCGGCAAAGTCGCCGCAGGCGAGCTGATCGAGCGTGGCCAGCCGCTGGCGCTGCTCGTCGGTCAGCCGCGCCGCATCGCCGTCCAGCGCCTCGGCCACGAACATGCGCACGCGCTGCTCGGCGGTCAGCGGATTGAAGCGGATCTTGAACGTGAAGCGCCGCAGTGCCGCCTCGTCCAGCTCCTCGAACAGGTTGGTCGTGCAGATGAAGACGCCGCCGAAGCGCTCCATGCCCTGCAGCATCTCGTTGACCTCGGTGACCTCGTAGGTGCGCTCGGCGCGCTTGCGGCTGCGCAGGAAACTGTCGGCCTCGTCCAGCAGCAGCACGGCCTGTTCCGCCTTCGCCTCGCTGAACATCCTGGCCATGTTCTGCTCGGTCTCCCCGACGAACTTGCTGACCAGATCGCTGGCCTGGCGGACCATCAGCGGGCGGCCGAGTTCGCGGGCGATGTGCTCTGCCAGCGCGGTCTTGCCGGTGCCCGGGGCGCCATGGAAGCACAGTGCGCCGTGGCCGCGGCGCCTGAGCGCCTCGACGATCCGGGGGATCTCGAAGCGGCTCTCGACGTTGAGCAGGCCCAGGTCGTAGGTCGTCACCGCCGGGCGGGCGCGGTCGGCCTGGCGGTCGACGGTGCCGAGCGCGTGGTCGGCGTGCGCGATCTGGCGCTCGATCAGGGCTTCGATCGACTGCAGCGGCGCAGCCCCCTGCGCGTCGCCGATCAGCCTGGCGAAGCGCACGGCGGTGCGGATCTGCGCGGGGGTCAGCGCCTTGCGCTGCGTGAGCCGCTCGATGAATCCGGTGCTGACGGTGGCATCGCCCAGCGCGCGCAGCACCAGTGCCTCGCGGGCGCCGGGCGGCGGCGAGGTCAGCTCCAGGTGGTACTGGAAGCGGCGGCGGAAGGCCGGGTCGATCTGCTCGATGCGGTTGGTCACCCAGACCACCGGCACCGGGTTGCTCTCCAGGATCTGGTTGACCCAGGCCTTGCCATTGACGGAGGAGCTGCCGCCGTGGAGGGCATCGCTGCTGTCCATGCGCGCCATGAGCTGCGCCGCGTCGGACGAGATCGGCGGGAACACGTCCTCCACCTCGTCGAACAGCAGCGCCACGTTCGGGCTGGCCTTGAGAAACACCTGGCTGATCTGCAGCGAGCGGTAGCGGTCGCGGCCGGAGAGCGCGTTGCCGTCGCGGTCGGCGTACTCGACCTCGTAGAGCTCCAGGCCCGCGGTCTGCGCCACGACCCGGCCGAGTTCGGTCTTGCCGGTGCCGGGCGGGCCGTACATCAGCACGTTCACCCCGGCCTCGCGCCGCTCGACCGCGTTCTTCAGCAGCGCGATCAGCACGTCCACTTCCTCGCCGACGAAGTGGAAATCGGCCGGCGTCAGCTCGCTCTTGGTCGCGGGCCGGGTGAAGACCGCCATCAGGTCCTGCGGGTCGCGGTACTCGCGCATCAGCACCGGCGGGAGCTGGTCCGATACCTTCATCAGGTCGGCCAGGTCGGTGATGTTGTGCTCGGAGATCAGGTTCTCGATCATGCCGATGCGCTCCAGCCGCGAGCCGGCGCGCAGCGCTTCGGCCACATCGCGCTGGTCCACGCCGGCGACCTCGGCGATGGTGGCGTAGGCCTCCTGCGCGCTCGATACCTTGAACTCGACCAGCAGTCCGCGCAGGTCGCGCTGGTAGCGGGCCAGGGTGCCGTAGAGGAGGAGCGCGCGCTCGGCCGGGTTGAGCTGCAGCAGGCCGGCCAGCACCTCGACGTTCTTCTCGACCAGCGTGGCACTCTCGCGCAGGTGCTGGCCCAGCCACTCGCTGGTGGTGTCCAGCATGGCCATCAGGTCCTTCGGCGCGTCCTTGACGTACTCGTCGAGGTAGAAGAAGAGGGTGCCTTCCTCGTAGGGGCCACGCCACCAGCCGTGCTTTTCGAGGAAAGCCGCGTCGTCCAGCGCTTCATGGCCGGTCCAGGCCCCGTGCTCCCTGACCCGGCGGCCGAGGAACTCGCGCAGCCGACCGAGCACGGTCACGGGCCAGACCAGATGCCGCGCGGTGAGGGAGAGCAGGCTGTTCCAGTCGCGCCGGCCGGCGCAGCGGCTGGCCTGGCGCAGCGTGAGCGTCAGGACGAAGTGGGAGCACAGCTGGTCGAGTACCGGCGAGTCCTGCAGGCCGGGCGAGAGCAGCACGGGCGCACCGCCGGGGCGGCTGCGGGAGCGGCGGACAGTCGGCCTGGACACTTCCTTGCGCATGCAAGCTCCTCGGGATCGTTCGGGGGACGGTTCGGGGACAGACAAAGACGGGCATCTTCGCGCCAAGTGCCCGCTGGATGCAAGTTGCGGATACGCGCGGTGACACGCGCAGCGCAAATCGCTGCGCATGGGCTCAGTGCAGCACGACCGGGTGGTGGGCCAGCGTGGTGTAGCCGGCCAGGAAATCGTCGATGCGCGCCTCGTCGTCGGTCTGGCTGATCAGGTATTCGACGCCGGCCTGGAAGTGGTCGGCCAGCAGCCCGCCGAGGTAGATCTCGCGCCGGCTGGTCTTGTCGACGATCTCGAATCCCTGGCCGGCCGTGGTGTTCCCGGAAAAGCGCATCACGGCGAAGTTCTCCGAGTTGTAGAGCATGTGCATGGTGCAGTTCCTCCTGGCGTGGGTTGGGGAGCAAGTGGGGTGGTGACCGGTGGATGCAAGCGTTCGGCGGTGGCCTCATGCGGGTTGCAGTCCGTCGAGGGTCAGCTCCAGCGGTTCACCGGACGGCTCGCTGAGCTGGATGCGCACCGGCCAGTGCTGCTGGCGGGCGTCGATCCAGACTTCGGCCCGGGTGTCGCGCGGGCTGTCGGGCTCGCGGCGCAGGTGCCACAGGCCGCTGCTGTCCCGGCCTTCGATGGTGAAGACCCAGCGCTGCACGTCGCCGCCGGTGCTGGCCACGTCCATCGCGAGGCTGCTGCCGGGGCGCCATTCGCCGCCCGGCGGCGAGGCCATGCGGGTGGCGAGCTGGGTGATCCAGCTCAGCCGGTCCTGGGCGCCGGGGCGCAGCGGCTCGTCGCCTTCGCGGGCGGAAAACAGGATGCGCGGCGTTCCCTGGTCACGCACGAAGCTCACCGCGCGCTCGCTGCGCTGCAGGCGGCGCTCGGTGTGGCGCAGCGGTGCCAGGCCGCTGGCATCCAGCCGGCCTTCGCTGGTTTCGAGGAAGATCTGTCCGAACACGGGCACCCGGGCTTCCAGCCGCATCCGGTAGGTGCTGCCGTCGCGCAGCCAGTCGATCTGGCCGGTGCCCGACAGCCGGCCCTTCTTCATGCGGTAGTGCAGCCGCACCGACGGCGGGGTGGTCAGCGCGGTCGAGGCCACGGTGGCGGGCGCCGGACGGGTGGCGCTGGTACCGGGCGCGGCCAGGGCGAGCAGCGGCGGGGCGGGGTCCGGGTCGGCCTCCGGGCTGGCCTCCACCGGGGCGGACGCGATGCGGACCTCCGCGGGTTCGGCCGGCCGCTGCGCTGCGGCGGGCGCTACCGGTGCCACGGCCGCGACAGAAGGCGCGGGCCGGTGGCGGGGCCTGGCCGGCGGGGTGACGGGCGGGGTGACGGGCGGGGGCGCCAGCGCGGGCTCCGGAGCGGGCTCCGGAGCGGCTGCCAGACGTGGCACCTCGGGCACCGGCAGCGTGGTGACGGGCGTCGGTCGCGGCCGTGCCGCTCCTTCGGTCGCCACCGGCAGGCTCCAGGCATCGATCATCCAGAGATGCCCGCCGAGCACCGCCGCCAGCGCCAGGCCCAGCACCGGGCGCACACCGCCGCCACACCGTGCCGGACGGGGGGCGGAGACAGTGCGTGGACGGGGTCGGGCAGCGGACATGGTCGCAATCTACAACGGATCGGTGCAGGTACGCCCTGGACGCGCGAATGGGGCCCTGCGGTGAGGGCGGTGACGGTGCGCCGGCCGCGTGCCATCATCGGCCCATGAAACTCGCGACCTACAAGGATGGCTCCCGCGACGGCCAGCTCGTGGTGGTGTCCGCCGACCTCACGCAGGCCCACCACGCCAGCGGCATCGTGACGCGCATGCAGCAGCTGCTCGACGACTGGAACTTCCTCGCCCCGCAGCTGCAGGACCTGGCCCGCACGCTGGCGCAGGGCAAATCCCGCCACGCCTTTCCTTTCGACCCGCGCATGTGCATGGCGGCGCTGCCGCGTGCGTTCCGGCTGGTCGATGCCCAGCCGCCAGCCGGCGAGGAACTGGCCGGTGACGCGATGGCCGGTCCGCACGCTGCGCAGCCGTTCGAGCCAGACGCGGGGCCGGGCGAGCCGACCGAGGTCGACTTCGGCGCCCGACTGGCGGTGGCGCTGGGCGATGTGCCCCGCGGTGCGGGCGAGGACCAGGCGCGCGACGGCGTGCGCCTGCTGCTGCTGGGCCACCACTGGCAGTGCCGGCGCCCGGGCGTGCACGTGGCGACATCGGTGGCCTGGGCGCCCGTGGCGGTCACTCCGGACGAGCTGGGGCGCGCCTGGCACCGCGGACGGATCGCGCTGACGGTGTGCACGGCCGTCGATGACCGGGCGCTGGCGCCGGTCGAGACCGCCAGGGCCGGCATGCCGGACACCGGCGCGCTGGTCGCGCAGCTGGCGCGGCACCGGGCGGTGTCGGCGGGCACCCTGCTGGCGCTGCCGGGCCTGTCCCGCACGGCGCTGGAGCCGCCGTCGGACGTGGCGCTGGTGGCCAGCGAGGCCTTCGACGCACAGGGGCGGTCGGTGTTTGGCGCGATCCGCCAGCCGAACCGGTCCATGGTGGACACCCCCTTCCCTGGATGAGCCGCGCCATGCCCCGCGGATGGCTTCGCTGGGCGACAGGCCTCGTCTGGGCCTGGTGCGCCGCGACGGCCCAGGCCGGGCTGGCGGACCCCGCGCCGGCGTGTCCGCCCGTGCCCGAGCCTTTCAGTGCGGCCGAACTGCAGGCCGCCGAGCAGGTGCCGCAGGACCACGGCCTGCTGTGGCGCCTCGAAAAGGATGGGCGGGTGTCCTACCTGTACGCCACCATCCACCTCGCCCGCCGCGAATGGGCGCTGCCGGGGCCGCAGGTGCGCGCGGCGATGCAGGCCGTCGACCGGGCGGCCTTCGAGTTGAACCTGCTGGACCCGGACGTGCTCCGACGCTTGCAGCGCGCTGCACAGCCGCGCCCCGGTGCGCCACGCCTGCCCGCCCCGGAGGCCCGGCAGATCGAGCACGCCGCGTACCAGGCCTGCGTCCGCGGCAGTCTGGACGGGCTGCGGCCCGAGTTGCAGGTGGTCACGCTGGTGTCACTGGCGTTGCGCCAGGAGGGGCTGGATCCGGCCTGGGGCATCGACGCCGGCCTGATGCGCCGGGCCAGCGACCGCGGCCTGCCCATCGTGTCGCTGGAGACCCCCGAGCAGCAGATGGCGCTGCTGGTGCACGACGCACCGGCGGCGGCGCTGGCGGCTGTCCGGCAAGGCCTGCAGGAGCTGGGCAGCGAGGCCTCGCGCAGGGTGGTGCAGCGGCTGGTGGCCGACTGGGCCGAGTCCCGGCTGGACGATCTGGAGGCCTTCGCCAGCTGGTGCGGCTGCCAGGACACGGACACCGACCGCGCCCAGCACCACGCCACCGTCGACGCCCGCAACCCCGCGATGGCCGACCGCATCGCCGCGCTCCACCAGCGGGGGCGCACAGTGTTCGCCGCAGTGGGTGCGCTGCACATGATCGGCCTGACCGGCTTGCCGCAGCAGATGGCGCGCCGCGGGTTCCGGGTGCATTACCTTCCGCTCGATCGTCAGTGACACTGCAGGGATCGCTCGGCACAATGGGCTGACTGCGCAGCGCGGCCGTCCCGCACCACCCACACCGCACCCACGCAGCACCGACACAGCACCGACACAGCACCGACACAGCACCGACCCAGATCCCGAGGCCAACAAGATGTCCGACTCCACTTCCTTCACCGACACGTTCAGCAAGTTCGTTCCTGGCTTCGAGTTTCTCCAGGGGCTGGTCAAGAACGCCGGGCAGACCTTGCCCAGCATCGGTCAGTGGGTCGCGCCGACGCTCGACCCGGAGGAGCTGGACCGCCGCATCAGCGAGCTGCGCACGGTGCAGTTCTGGCTCGACCAGAACGCCCGCATGATCGGCACCACCGTGCAGGCGCTCGAAGTGCAGCGCATGACGCTGGGCACGCTCAAGACCATGAATGTCCAGATGGGCGATCTCGGCGAGGTGCTCAAGGTGCGCTCGATGGCCGACATGTTCCATTCGGTGGCACCGGCGCCTGCGCCAGCGGCCGCTCCGGCTCCGGCTCCGGTTTCCGCACCGCAGCCCGCTGCAGAGGCGGGCGCGGCAGCGGGGGCCGTCGATCCGATGCAGTGGTGGGGCGCCCTGACCCAGCAGTTCACGCAACTGGCCACGCAGGCCATGCAGGCCACCTCCGACGCCACGACCGAGGCCCAGGCCCGTGCGGCCGAGGTGATGGCCGAGGCGGTCAAGGGTGCGGTGAGCACCGCTGCGGAGACGGTGGCGCCTGCGGCGCCCGTCGCCAGGAAGCCCGCCGCCCACCGCGCAGCCCCGAAACCGGTGGCGCCGGCGCCCACGCCCGCACCGGCCACCAAGGCACCCGCACGCAAGTCCGCCAAGGGCTGAACGGGCGTTGCCACGCCTCGACCGCTGATCCATGCACACCTTCCTCACTGCCCACGCCACCCATCCCGACGCGCACATGGCGCTGGCGCTGGTGGCGGCCCAGATCGAGGCCCGGCGGGCGTCGCTGTCCCCACCGGCAGACGACCCCGGTGCCTTCACGCTGGGGCTGCTCTACATCACCGACCACTACGCGCCGCAGGCCGACGCGCTGCTGGCCGAGCTGCGCCTGCGCTGGCCACGGGTGTCGTGGGTGGGCGGCGTGGGCGTGGGCGTGGCGGTCAGCGGGGTCGAGTACTTCAACGAGCCCGCGCTGGTGCTGATGCTGGCCGACCTGCCGCCGGGCAGCTTCGAGCTGTACAGCGGCGAGCGGCCGCTGGTGCGCAGCGATGTCCACACCGCGCTGGTGCACGGCGACGGCCAGACGCCCGACATGGGCGAGCTGATCGCCGAGCTCTCGCAGCGCACCGCCAGCGGCTACCTCTTCGGCGGGCTGATGGCCTCGCGCGGGCGCAGCGTGCAGTTCTGTGCGCCGGCGGTGGCGGCCGGATCGGTTCCGCTGGCCGGTGTCTACGAGGGCGGTGTCTCCGGCGTGGCGTTCACGCGCGAGGTCGGGCTGCTGTCGCGGGTGTCGCAGGGCTGCCAGCCGATCGGGCCCGTGCGCCAGGTGGACGAGGCCCGCGACCACATCGTCTCGGTGCTGGACGGGCAGTCGGCGCTGTCGTGCCTGCTGCGCGACCTGGACATCGACCTCGACCAGCCGCGCGAGGCCGTGCCGCGCCTGCGCGCCACGCTGGTCGGGCTGACCGACGCGCACGACGATGTCTTCAGCCGCGGCAGCCAGTTCGGCAGCGACACCCGCGTGCGGCACCTGATCGGGCTCGACCCGATGCACCACGCCGTGGCGGTGGCCGCGCAGGTCGAGCCCGGCATGAAGCTGACCTTCTGCGCCCGCAACCCCGAGGCGGCCCGGCGCGACCTGATGCGCATCTGCGCCGAGATCCGCGAGGAGCTGAGCCCCGATCCCGACGACGGCGGGGCAGCGCCCGTCCGGCGCATCGCCGGCGCGCTCTACGTGAGCTGCTCCGGCCGGGGCGGGCCGCACTTCGGCGGGCCCTCCGCCGAGCTGCAGATCGTGCGCCACGCCCTCGGCGACGTGCCGCTGGTCGGGTTTTTCGCCGGTGGCGAGATCGCGCGGCATCATCTGTACGGCTACACCGCCGTGCTGACGGTCTTTCTGCATTCCTGACCCCGCAGTACAGTGCGATCCCCCTTTGCTGGAGAAGTTGTCCGATGAACGCCCCCTTGCCGCAAGACGTGCTGGACGCCGCCGCCCGGCGCGAGCGCCAGAGCCGGCTTGTGCAGGCGCTGTCCTCCGTGCTGCCCGCCCACGCGCTGCTGTGGCACGCCGAGGACACGGTCCCCTACGAATGCGATGGCCTGACCGCCTACCGGGCGCAGCCGATGGCCGTGGCGCTGCCCGAGACCGAGGAGCAGGTGGCCAACGTGCTGCGCGCCTGCATGCGGCTGGAGGTGCCGGTCGTGGCGCGTGGCGCCGGCACGGGCCTGTCCGGCGGCGCCATGCCGCACCGTGACGGCCTGACCCTGTCGCTGGCCCGTTTCAGCCGCATCCTGAAGATCGATCCGCGCGAGCGCACTGCCATCGTGCAGTGCGGCGTGCGCAATCTCGCCATCAGCGAGGCGGCGGCACCGTTCGGCCTGTACTACGCGCCGGACCCGTCGAGCCAGATCGCCTGCACCATCGGCGGCAACGTGGCGGAGAACTCGGGCGGCGTGCACTGCCTGAAATACGGCCTGACCCTGCACAACGTGCTGAAGGTGCGTGGCTACACCATCGAGGGCGAGCCGGTCGAGTTCGGCAGCGCCGCGCTCGACGCGCCGGGGCTGGACCTGCTGAGCGTGGTCATCGGCAGCGAGGGCATGCTCGCGGTGGTCACCGAGGTCACCGTCAAGCTCGTGCCGCGGCCGCAGATCGCGCGCTGCATCATGGCCAGCTTCCCGACCGTCGAGACTGCGGGCGACGCGGTGGCCGAGGTGATTGCCGCCGGCATCATCCCGGCCGGGCTGGAGATGATGGACCGGCCGATGACCGCCGCGGTCGAGGACTTTGTCCACGCCGGCTACGACCTCGATGCCGCCGCCATCCTGCTCTGCGAGAGCGACGGCACCCCCGAGGAGGTCGAGGAAGAGATCGGCCGGATGACCGAGGTGCTGCGCCGCTGTGGCGCGAGCCGGCTCGAAGTCAGCCGCGACGAGGCGCAGCGGCTGAAGTTCTGGTCGGGCCGCAAGAATGCGTTCCCGGCGTCCGGCCGCATCAGCCCGGACTACCTCTGCATGGACTCCACCATCCCGCGCAAGCGCCTGGCCGACATGCTGCGCGCCATCGCCGAGATGGAGTTGCGCCACGACCTGCGCTGCTGCAACGTCTTCCACGCCGGCGACGGCAACCTGCACCCGCTGATCCTGTTCGACGCCAGCCGTCCCGGCGAGCTGGACCGTGCCGAGGCCTTCGGCGCCGAGATCCTGGAGACCAGTGTGGCCATGGGCGGCACGATCACCGGCGAGCACGGCGTGGGCGTCGAGAAGCTCGATTCCATGTGCGTGCAGTTCGCGCCCGAAGAGCGCGAGATGATGCTGGCGGTGAAGCGGGCGTTCGATGCGCCCGGCCTGCTCAACCCGGGCAAGGTGATTCCGACCCTCCACCGCTGCGCCGAGTACGGAAGAATGCACGTCCAGCGCGGTCTGCTGCCTTTCAGCGAACTGCCCCGTTTCTGAACCAAACCACACCATGAGCAAGGCACTCGACAGCCTGATCGAACGCGTCCGCGTCGCCCGCGAGGCCCGCGGCAGTCTGGCCATCCGTGGCGCGGGCACCAAATCCTTCTACGGCGAGGCCATCCAGGGCCAGCTGCTCGACGTGCGCGGCCTGACCGGCATCACGCGCTACGAGCCGAGCGAGCTGGTCATGACCGTGCGCGGCGGCACGCCCATCGCCGAGGTCGAGGCCGAACTCGCCCGCCGCAACCAGTACCTCGCCTTCGAGCCGCCGCGCTACCCCGACACCGAGCGCCCCGGCCAGCGGGGCGGCACGGTCGGCGGCATGGTGGCCGCAGGCCTGTCCGGGCCATCGCGCGCGGCCATGGGCAGCGTGCGCGACTACGTGCTGGGCATGACGCTGCTCACCGGCAAGGCCGAGGTGCTGACCTTCGGCGGCCAGGTCATGAAGAACGTGGCCGGCTACGACGTGGCGCGCATGGTGGTCGGCTCGCTCGGCATCCTGGGCGTGGTCTGCGAGGTGTCGCTGAAGGTGATGCCCACGCCGTCCTACACCAGCACGCTGCGCTTCGATTGCTCCGAGGGCGAAGCCCTCGACCTGATGCAGCGCTGGGCCGGCCAGCCGCTGCCGGTCAACGCGACCGCCTGGTGGCAGGGCGCGCTGGTCGTGCGCCTGTCCGGGGCGACGACCGCCGTCGCCGCGGCCAACCAGAAGATGGGCGGCGAGCCGATCGACACCGCGCTGGCGCAGCGCTTCTGGCTCGGCATGCGCGACCAGACCGATGATTTCTTCGTCGAGGCCCGCCGTGCACTGGCCGACGGGGCGGCGCTGTGGCGGCTGTCGGTGCCGTCGGGTGCGCCGCCGCTGCCGCTGCCGGGCGACCAGCTCATCGACTGGGGCGGCGCACAGCGCTGGTGGGTCACGCGCGAGCCGGCGGCCCGCGTGCGCCAGATCGCCAGCCAGGTCGGCGGCCACGCCACGCTGTTCCGTGCCCGGGACAAGACGGCGTCGTCCAATGGCCTGGGCGTGTTCGCGCCACTCAAGCCGCCGCTTGACCGCATCCACCAGGAACTCAAGCAGGCCTTCGACCCCGACGGCGTCTTCAACCCGGGCCGGCTCTACCCGGGCCTCTGAGCCAGCATGCAAACCACCCTCGCGCCTGAATTCAAGGACACCCCCGACGGCCACCGCGCCCAGGAGATCCTGCGCCGCTGCGTGCACTGCGGCTTCTGCACCGCCACCTGCCCGACCTACCAGCTGCTCGGCAACGAGCTGGACGGCCCGCGCGGCCGCATCTACCTGATCAAGCAGGTGATGGAAGGCCATGAACCCACGCGCAAGACGCAGCTCCACCTCGACCGCTGCCTGACCTGCCGCAGCTGCGAGACGACCTGCCCGTCGGGGGTCGAGTACGGCGCGCTGGTCGAGATCGGCCGGCGCGTGGTCGACGCCAAGGTCGAGCGCCCGCGCGCCGACCGCACCGTGCGCTGGATGCTGCGCGAGACGATGACCTCGCCCAGCTTCGGCCCGATGCTGAAGGTGGGGCAGAACGTGCGGGCGCTGCTGCCCGGCATGCTCAAGAACAAGGTGCCCAGCAAGCTCGGCGCCGAGGCGATGGCCCACGCCCAGCGCTGGCCGACCCGCGAGCACCGGCGCAAGGTGCTGCTGCTGCAGGGCTGTGTGCAGCCGACGCTGGCGCCCAACATCAACAGCGCCACCGCCCGCGTGCTCGACGCCTGTGGCGTGCAGACGCTGGTGTCCGACGAGGCCGGCTGCTGCGGCGCCGTGCGCGACCACCTCGGCGACCACGAAGGCGCGCTGACCGACATGCGCCGCAACATCGACGCCTGGTGGCCCAAGGTCGAGGGGCTGGGCGGCAGCGAGCCGGTCGAGGCCATCGTCTTCAATGCCTCGGGCTGCGGCCTGTCGGTCAAGGACTACGGCCGCGCGCTGGCCGATGACCCGGGCTACGCCGACAGGGCCGCCCGCATCAGCGCCGCGGCACGTGACCTCTCCGAGCTGCTGCCGACGCTGATCGGACCGCTCAAGGCGGTCATGGGCCAGCGCCGCGCCCGCGGCGTGCTGGCCTACCACCCGCCCTGCACGCTGCAGCACGGCCAGAAGCTGCGCGGCGGCGTCGAGGCGGCGATGGCCGAGATCGGCTTCGAGGTGCAGCTGCCGGCGCAGGACAGCCACCTGTGCTGCGGCTCGGCCGGCACGTATTCCGTGCTGCAGCCCGAGATCGCCTACCAGCTGCGCGACCGCAAGGTGCACGCGCTGGAGGCGCGCCAGCCCCGCGTCATCATCTCCGGCAACATCGGCTGCATCCAGCACCTGCAGTCGGGGACGCAGCTGCCCGTCAAGCACTGGGTCGAGGTGATCGACGAGGTGCTCGCTGCGGGGTGAGGACGCGGGTCGCTGGCGCTACGCCGTGGTGCGTGTCAGCCAGCGGCCAAACCATTCACCGAAACTTCGGCCCTCCACAGTGCGTTCGGCCGCGTCGTGCCACATCGCGATGACCTGACCGACCGAGCCACCTTCGGCCGGGTCGAGGTCGAGGCAGAGGTGGTTGCCGCTGCCGTCGTGCGTGAACGGGATCCAGCGCGGGTTCCACCAGTCGTCGCGCACGCCCGCCGCCGGTGACGAGTGCAGGGCCTTGAACCGGTCCGCGTCGTGCAGCCCCTTCCAGATCTGCCACTGCGCAAACACGTTCTGCGCCGAGAGGAACTCCTGCCCGTCGAACAGCCCGTCCGCCAGGCCGCGCTGGCCGTTGTGCTGCTGGAGCAGCTGCACGTAGTCCGCTGGCAGCGTGACGCCGAGCTGCTGCTGCAGCGCGGCGATCTCGGCGTCGGTGGCCGGCGGGTTCAAGTCGTCGCTCGACAGGGGCGGTGGCCAGCGCAGGTCCATGGCTAGACCCCGCGGGCGCGATCGGCCTTGAACTGCGCCTGAAACGCCGCGAACGTGCCGGCATCCAGCGCGTCGCGCACTTCCTGCATCAGGTTCAGGTAGTAGTGCAGGTTGTGGATGCTGGTCAGCATCGGGCCGAGCATCTCGCCGCAGCGGTCGAGGTGGTGCAGGTACGCCCGGCTGAAGTTCTGGCAGGTGTGGCACGCGCAGGTCATGTCGATCGGGCCTTCGTCCGACTTGTGGCGCGCGTTGCGGATCTTCAGGTCGCCGAAGCGGGTGAAGAGGTGGCCGTTGCGGGCGTTGCGGGTCGGCATCACGCAGTCGAACATGTCCACGCCGCAGGCGACACCTTCCACCAGGTCTTCCGGCGTGCCGACGCCCATCAGGTAGCGCGGCTTCTGGCTGGGCAGCAGGTGCGGCGTGTGGCGCATGATCCGCAGCATCTCGTCCTTGGGCTCGCCGACCGACACACCGCCGATCGCATAGCCGGGCAGGTCCAGCTCGACCAGGCCGTTCAGCGACTCCTCGCGCAGGTGTTCGAACATGCCGCCCTGCACGATGCCGAAGAGCGCGTTCGGGTTCTGCAGCCGCTCGAATTCCGCCTTCGAGCGCTTGGCCCAGCGCATCGACAGCTCCATCGACACCCGCGCTTCCTTCTCGCTGGTGATGTGGCCGCTGCCCTTGACGCCTTGCCAGTACGGCGTGCATTCGTCGAACTGCATGACGATGTCGGAGTTCAGCACCGTCTGGATCTGCACGCTGATCTCGGGCGTCAGGAACAGCTTGTCGCCGTTGACGGGCGAGGCGAACCTGACACCTTCCTCGCTGATCTTGCGCATCTCGCCGAGCGACCAGACCTGGAAACCGCCCGAGTCGGTGAGGATGGGCTTCGACCAGTTCTCGAACTTGTGCAGGCCGCCGAACTGGGCCATCACGTCCAGGCCGGGGCGCATCCAGAGGTGGAAAGTGTTGCCCAGGATGATCTGCGCGCCCATCTCTTCGAGCGAGCGCGGCATCACGCCCTTGACGGTGCCGTAGGTGCCCACGGGCATGAAGATGGGGGTTTCGACGACGCCGTGGTTGAGCGTCAGGCGACCGCGGCGCGCGTGGCCTTCGGTGCCGAGGAGTTGGAATTGCAGCATGGGGCGATTGTCTCAGGCCGGCGCCGCCACTCCCGCCCGTTCGCGCTGATACGCGACCACATGCGCCAGCTCCAGCCGGATCCCGATCGCCTCGCCGATGGCGTGGTTGTGGTGCGAGGGCACGAGCGAGAGCACCTGCGCGCCGCTGTCGAGCGCCAGCGTGTAGAGGAATTCGGCGCCCCGGAACGCCTTGTGGACCACGCGGGCGCGGGTCGGTGCGTCGTCGTCGTGGACCACGTCGTCCGGGCGCAGCAGCACGTCCACCGCGCAGCCTGCGCCGCACAGGTCGCCGTGTTCGGTGCAGCGGATCGGCTGGTCGCTGTGCGCCACGCCCAGTTCGGTGCGCAGGTGGTGGTGCCCGGCCAGCACCTCGCCCGGCAGGAAGGCGCCTTGCCCGACGAAGTCGGCGACGAAGCGGTTCGCCGGCTCGTGGTAGAGCTGATAGGCGCTGGCCCATTGCTGGATCCGTCCCTGGTGCATCACGCCGATCTCGTCGGCGATGGCAAACGCCTCGTGCTGGTCGTGGGTGACGAGCAGGGCGGTGGTGCCGGCGGCTTTCAGCAGGCTGCGCAGCTCCGCCCCGAGCCGTTCGCGCAGCTCGATGTCGAGGCTCGAGAACGGCTCGTCCAGCAGCATCAGCCGCGGCGACGGCGCCAGTGCCCGGGCCAGCGCCACGCGCTGCTGCTGGCCGCCGGAGAGTTCGTGCGGGTAGCGCTGCGCCGTGTGGCCGAGGCCCACGGTGTCGAGCATCTCGGCCACGCGCTGGTCCGGGTTCGGGTGGCCGCGCAGCCCGAAGCCGACGTTGGCCGCCACCGTGAGGTGCGGGAAGAGGGCGTGGTCCTGGAACACCATGCCGATGCGGCGCTGCTCGGGCGGCAGATGCACCCGGGTCGCGCTGACCACCTGCCCGTCCAGCCGGATCTCGCCGCCCAGCACCGGCTCGAAGCCCGCCACCGCGCGCAGCACCGTCGTCTTGCCGCAGCCGGATGGCCCGAGCAGGCAGCCGATGCTGCCCCGCGGCAGCTGCAGCGCGAGGTGTTCGACGACGGTCTTGCTGCCGTAGCCGAGCCGGAGACCGTCCAGGGCGAGCCAGGGAGTGGGGGGTGTGCTCATGATAAGGATGATAATCATTATCGTTGGCAAGTCTCATGCCCCATGCACGAACGATTTTGGAAAGGTGTCTCGATGTCCGTTGTCCCGAACCGCCGCCGGCCCTGGCTGCTGTGGATCGCCGTGCTGGCTGCGCTGCTGGTGGCCGCGCCGCTGGTGTCGGTCGGCACCCATGTCTTCACCGGCGGGACCGGCGACACCTGGGCACACCTGGCCTCGACCGTGCTCGGCGACTACGTGGCGAGCACGCTGTGGCTGTGTGCCGGGGTCGGGCTGGGCGTGGCGGCGCTGGGCGTGGGATCGGCGTGGCTGGTGACGCGCCACGAGTTTCCGGGCAGGGCCTCGTTCGAGTGGGCGCTGGTGCTGCCGCTGGCGATGCCGTCGTACGTGATCGCCTATGTGTACACCGACTTCTTCCAGTACGTCGGCCCGGTGCAGACCGCTCTGCGCGAGACCTTCGGCTGGCGCAAGGCCGACTACTGGTTCCCGGACGTGCGCACGCTGGGCGGCGCAGCGCTGATGTTCACGCTGGTGCTGTACCCGTATGTCTACATGCTGGCGCGCACGGCCTTCCTTGAACGCGCGGGCGGGATGATCGAGGTCGGGCGCTCGCTGGGGCTGTCGCCGTTCCGGGCGTTCCTGCGGCTGTCGCTGCCGATGGCGCGGCCGGCGATCGCGGGCGGGGTGGCGCTGGCGCTGATGGAGACGCTGGCGGATTACGGCACGGTGTCGTATTTCGCGGTCCAGACCTTCACGACCGGCATCTACCGCGCGTGGTTCTCGCTCGGTGACCGCGTGGCGGCGGCGCAGTTGGCGCTGGTGCTGCTGGCGTTTGTCGTGGCGGTGCTGACCTTCGAGCGGATCAGCCGGGGCGGGCGGCGTTACCACGACACCACGTTGCGGCGGCTCGGCAGCCCGCGCGCGCCGCTGTCGGGCGTGAAGGCGGCGGGCGCGGTGATCGGCTGTGTGCTACCGCTGGTGGCGGGGTTCCTGCTGCCGGCCGGACTGCTGCTGCGCATGGCGCTGACCGACGGCGACGCGCAGTTCGGCGAGCGCTTCTTCGTGCTGGCGCGCAACAGCATGGTGGTGGCCGGCTCGACCGCGCTGCTGGCGGTGGCGCTGGCGCTGCTGATCGGCTATGCGGCGCGCATCCACCGCGGTCCGGTCACGCGCTGGGCGCACCGGGTGGTGGGGCTCGGCTATGCGCTGCCGGGGTCGGTGATCGCGGTGGGCGTGCTGATCCCGGTGACGCGGCTCGACCACGCGCTGGCGGCGCTGATCGGCGAGCTGACCGGGCACACGCCGGGCCTGCTGTTCACGGGGAGCATCGCGGCGCTGGTCTACGCCTGTCTGGTGCGCTACCTGACGGCGGCGGTGCAGGCGATCGACGAGGGCCTGGGCCGCATCACGCCGAACATGGACCACGCCGCGCGCAGCCTCGGCCTGAGCGCAGGGCAGACGCTGCGGCGCGTTCACCTGCCGATGCTGCGGGGGAGTGCGCTGACGGCGGGACTGCTGGTGTTCATCGACGTGATGAAGGAGCTGCCCGCCACGCTGGTGATGCGCCCCTTCAACTTCGACACGCTGGCCACGCAGACCTACACGCTGGCCTCGGACGAGCGGCTGACCGAGGCCTCGACCGCCGCGCTGGCGATCGTGGCGGTGGGGCTGGTGCCGATGGTGCTGCTGTGCCGCAGCATCGCGCGGGGGCGCAGCGGCAGCGGCGCCCCGTGACCTGACCGGACCGTGTGTGTCAGCGCCAGCCGGCGCGGTCGAACACCTTCTGCGCGTTGACGGTGTTCTTCGCCAGGTCGCCGATCGGCAGCGCGTCCGCCTTGAACGTGCCCAGCGATTCGAGCGCGCGGTTGTTGGTCTTCACCGACGCCACCACCGGCCACTCGTTGTTGCCATCGGCGAAGTAGAGCTGCGCGGCGTCGCTGGCCAGGTACTCCAGGAACTTCACGGCCGCGGCCTTGTTCGGCGCGTACTTGAGCACGCCGGCGCCCGACACGTTCACGTGCGTGCCCCAGCTCGCCTGGTTCGGCCACACCACGCCGACGGCGCGCATGGCTTCCTGGTCCGCCGGCTTGGTCGAGCGCAGCATCCGGGCGACGTAGTAGGTGTTCGACAGCGTCACGCCACATTCGCCGGCGGCCACCGCCAGGATCTGGTCGGTGTCGCCGCCCTTGGGTGCGCGGGCGAAGTTGGCGACCAGGCCGCGGGCCCAGGCCTCGGTCTTCGCCTCGCCGTCGTGGGCGATCAGCGCACCGCCGAGCGACAGGTTGTACGGGTGCGCGCCCGAGCGCATGCAGACCTGGCCCTTCAGCGCCGGGTTGGCGAGGTCTTCGTAGTTGAGCACCTGCTCGCGCCTGAGCGCCATCTTGTTGTAGACGATGACGCGGGCGCGGGTCGAGAACGAGGTCCAGTTCGGGGTGCGCAGCGCGGCCGGCACACGCGCTTCCAGTGCCGCGGACTTGATCGGCTGGAACAGGCCGAGCTTGTCGGCGATCTCCAGCCGCGTGGCGTCCACCGTGATCAGCAGGTCGGCGGGGCTGGCCGTGCCTTCGTTGCGGATGCGCTCGACCAGCTCGTCTTCCTTGCCGTCGATGCGGTTGATCTTGATGCCGGTGGCCTTGGTGAAGTTGCTGTAGAGCGCCTCGTCGGTCTGGTAGTGGCGCGCCGAGTAGATGTTGAGCACCTGCTCCTGTGCGAGCGCGGGCAGGCCCAGCAGCGAGACCGCCAGAGCGGCGGCAGTGGCGATGAAGGGGCGGCGGGTCGGGTGCGGATGCGTCATGGTCGGGTGTCCGGCATCGGATGGGCTGGAGTGAGTGAATGGATGTTATCAATAACCATTCTCATCCGCAAATGAAGGGCAAGCTTCCTTGATCTGGATGAAGTCCCCGTAGGATGCCGCGGCCTAGAGTGGGCGCACTCCACCACAACGGCAAGGACAAGTCCCATGTTCCCCGAATACCGCGAACTGATCAGCCAGCTCAAGACCACCGACCACCACTTCCAGCACCTGTTCGACCGGCACAACGAACTCGATCAGCAGATCAAGAACATGGAAGCGCACATCGTCGGCGCCACGCACGAGGAGATCGAGGCGGCCAAGAAGGAAAAGCTGATCCTGAAGGACCAGCTCTACGCCATCCTGCGCAAAGCCAGCGCGACGGCCTGAGGCCGCCCGGGACATCGGTTCCCGCAGACCGGTGCGGGGGCCCGCTCAGCGGCCGGTGTCCAGCGCGGCGGAGCGGCTCGCCAGTTCGCTGCAGGCGGTGTCGAACACCTCGCGGGCGCAGTCCTGGCAGCAGCCGCAGCACGAGGCCGCGCGGGTCACGTCCTTGAGCACCTCGAAGTTGCGCACCCCGCCGGCCACGACGGCCTGGCGGATGTCTCGGTCGCTGACACGGTTGCAGATGCACACGATCATGGAAAACCTGCCGGAAAGTGGATGTGTGAATGTTAAACGAAATGAGATTGATTCTTAAATGTAGGCGTTAAAAAAGGGCTTGCAGCCCTTCGGAGCGGTGCGATCAGCTCTCGCTGCCACCGATCTGGCTCTGCAGCCAGTTCTGCTCGCCGACCTGCGCGACCAGTCCTATCTCGGTCTCCAGGTGGTCGATGTGCTCCTCGGTGTCGTCGAGGATGCCCAGCAGCACATCGCGCGAGACGTAGTCGCGCACGCTCTCGCAGTGGGCGATGGCCTCTTTCAGCAGCGGGTGCGAGGCCATCTCGATCTTCAGGTCGCAGTGCAGCGTCTCGACCGCGTTCTCGCCGATGTAGAGCTTGCCCAGGTCCTGCAGATTGGGCAGCCCTTCGAGCATGAGGATGCGCTCGATCAGCTTGTCGGCGTGTTTCATCTCCTCGATCGACTCTTCGTACTCGTGCTTGGCGAGCTTCATCAGGCCCCAGTTCTTCAGCATGCGGGCATGCAGGAAGTACTGGTTGATGGCGGTGAGTTCGTTGCGGAGTTGTGCGTTCAGGTACGCGATGACCTTGGCGTCGCCTTGCATGGGCGTGCTCCTGCGGTAGTTTCAATTCCGGTATTGTGGCGCTCAGGCGGGCGTGCTGGTGCGGATCAGGTGGTCGAACGCGCTCAGCGCCGCGGTCGATCCCGCCCCCATGGCAATGATGATCTGCTTGTACGGCACGGTCGTCACATCGCCTGCCGCGAACACGCCCGGCACCGAGGTCTGGCCGCGGTCGTCGATGATGACCTCGCCGCGGGCGCTCAGCTCCACCGTGCCCTTGAGCCAGTCGCTGTTGGGCAGCAGGCCGATCTGCACGAAGATGCCTTCCAGCTCGACGCGGTGCATCGTGTCGTTCGTGCGGTCCTTGTAGCTCAGGCCGCTGACCTTCTGGCCGTCGCCGTGGACCTCGGTGGACAGCGCCGAGACGATGACGGTCACGTTCGGCAGGCTGAAGAGCTTCTTCTGCAGCACGGCGTCAGCGCGCAGCTTCGCGTCGAACTCGATCAGCGTGACGTGGCGCACGATGCCGGCCAGGTCGATCGCGGCCTCCACGCCCGAGTTGCCGCCGCCGATCACCGCCACGCGCTTGCCCTTGAACAGCGGCCCGTCGCAGTGCGGGCAGTAGGCCACGCCCTTGTTGCGGTACTCGGCTTCACCGGGCACGTTCATCTGGCGCCAGCGCGCGCCCGTCGAGACGATCACCGTCTTGCTGCGCAGGCTCGCGCCGCTCTCCAGCTTCACCTCGATCAGCCCGCCCGGCGCGCTCGCCGGCACCAGTGACACGGCGCGCTGCAGGTTCATCACGTCCACCTCGTACTGCTTGACGTGCTGCTCCAGCGCGGCGGCCAGCTTCGGACCGTCGGTTTCCTTCACCGAGACGAAGTTCTCGATGCCCATCGTGTCGAGCACCTGACCGCCGAAACGCTCGGCGGCGACCCCGGTGCGGATGCCCTTGCGCGCGGCGTAGATGGCGGCCGCCGCGCCAGCCGGGCCACCGCCGACGATCAGCACGTCGAAGGCGTCCTTGGCAGCGATCTTCCTGGCTTCGCGGTCAGCGGCGCCGGTGTCGATCTTGGCGAGGATCTCGGCCAGCTCCATCCGCCCGGTCGCGAACACCTGGCCGTTCAGGTAGACATGGGGCACGCCCATGACCTGGCGTTCGTCGATCTCGGCCTGGAACATCGAGCCTTCGATCGCGGTGTGGCGGATCTTCGGGTTGAGTGCGGCCAGCAGGTTGAAGGCCTGCACCACGTCCGGGCAGTTGTGGCAGGTCAGGGACATGTAGGTCTCGAAGACGAGGTCCTGTCCCGGGTCCAGCGCCTGGATCTGCTCGATCAGCGCCGCCTCGACCTTCGGCGGGTAGCCGCTGGTCTGCAGGAGTGCGAGCACCAGCGAGGTGAACTCGTGGCCCATCGGCAGCCCGGCGAAGCGCACGCCGGTGTCGGCACCCGCGCGGCTGATCTGGAAGGAGGGCACGCGCTCGCCGGTGGTCGCGCCAGCCCGCACGCTCAGCTTGCCGGCCGGCGCGACCGAGGCCACGTCTGCCACCAGTTCGAGCATCTGGCGGGCGTTCACGCTGTCGTCGGCGAAGGTGACGATCTCGATCGGCTGCACGAGGCGTTCGAGGTAGCTCTTCAGCTGGGTCTTGAGGCTGCTGTCCAACATGGTCGATGCTCCTTGAGCGTGAGGCCGGGGCGTGTCAGGCCGGAAGGGCTGCACGGGCTGCAATCCTTCGGGTCCGAAACGGGGGTGGGGATCCTCCCCTTGCTGGGGGAGGGAGGAAGACCGGAAGTCTCCAGCCTTCCATGCAATCGTCAGATCTTGCCGACGAGGTCGATCGACGGGGTCAGCGTGGCCGCGCCTTCGTTCCACTTGGCCGGGCAGACCTGGCCCGGGTGGGCGGCGGTGAACTGGGCGGCCTTCAGCTTGCGCAGCGTTTCCTTGACGTCACGGGCGATCTCGTTCGAGTGGATCTCGGCGGTCTTGATGACGCCGTCCGGGTTGATCACGAAGGTGCCGCGCAGCGCCAGGCCTTCTTCCGGGATGTGCACGCCGAACGCGTTGGTCAGCGTGTGGGTCGGGTCGCCGACCAGCGGGAACTGCGCCTTGCCGACGGCCGGCGAGGTCTCGTGCCACACCTTGTGCGAGAAGTGCGTGTCGGTCGTGACGATGTAGACCTCGGTGCCGGCGGCCTGGAAGGCGGCGTAGTTGTCGGCCGCGTCCTCGATCTCGGTCGGGCAGTTGAAGGTGAAGGCGGCCGGCATGAAGATCAGGACCGACCAGTGGCCCTTCAGGCTCTCGTTCGAGACTTCGACGAAGTTGCCGTTGTGGAAGGCGGTGGTCTTGAACGGCTGGACTTGGGTGTTGATCAGGGACATGCGAGGACTCCTGGTTTCGCGGGGTTGAGAGAAGCGGCTTGAGCTGCGATGGGTTGAATCTTAGGGGGTGAAGGTTGATTGTTCCAATTGGTTGTTGTTCGTCGAGTGATAGTTAATTGCTATTAAATGATGGTTCGATGGTTTTCGGATGACGGTCGTATTGAAGATGATAATGATTCTTAATATGATGTTTGCATGTCTTCTTTGCCTTCCCCTCGAACTGTTCCTTGTGCTGCTGCAGATCGGCTGCCGGCTTCGTCCTCTCCACTGCCGATGCCCGGTGGCCCGCTGCGTCTGACCAGCCAGTCATTGCTGGCGGGCCAGCGCGAGATCGAGATCGACCACGATGGCGCCATCTACCGCCTCCGGCTGACCTCGCTGGGCAAGCTCATCCTCACGAAATAGCGGCTGCCGGGTCACCGTCTGCGCCCGGTCGCGGTCGCTGGTGCCGGCGGGGCTGAAAGGTGCCCTGGTGCCGATCTCGACCTCAATGGGTAGTTTTGTTGCCTCTTGGCGACACATTGCAGGACTGCTTCGCCATGTTAATGAGAATGGATATCATTTGCGAAACAGCGCCCCCAGCCAGACGCCAGGAGCCGCGCCCCAAGACCCCTCCCTGAACTGTCTGGATCTCTCCGCCATGTCCCGCTGTGCTGCTTCGTCTTCTTCGTCCACCGGGCGCCGCCTGCTTGCCACGGCGCTGCCGCTGGGCGCACTGGCCGCCGGTTTCGGCCTGACTGGCCTGTCCCACGCCCAGACGGCCGCGGCGCCCGCCACCGAGCCGGCCGCCGAGGTCTCGACGCTGCGCAAGATCACCGTCAAGGCCAAGAAGGAGGAGGAGCGCGGCAAGGACAGCGTGCGCGCGGTGACCACCACGATCGGCAAGGGCACGCAGGAACTGCGCGACGTGGCGCAGTCGGTCACCGTCGTCACCGAGCGGCTGATCGACGACCGCAACCTCGACACGATGAAGGACGTGCTGAAGAACACGGCCGGCATCAGCTTCCTGGCCGCCGAAGGTGGCGAGGAGGACATCCGCCTGCGCGGCCTGCCGCTGCAGTCGACAGGCGACGTGTTCATCGACGGCATGCGCGACCCCGCGTTCTACGACCGCGACACCTTCTTCCTCGACCGCGTCGAGGTGCTGCGCGGCTCGGCGTCGATGCTGTTCGGGCGGGGCTCGACCGGCGGCGCGGTCAACCAGGTCACGAAGGCCCCGCGCCTGATCAACGAGAACCAGATCGATGTCACAGTGGGCAACCACAACTACCAGCGCGTCGTCGGCGACTTCAACATCCGTACCGGAGAGAATTCGGCGCTGCGCCTGGGCGTGATGAACACCACGGCCGACAACAACGGCGCGGGGTCGTCGATCGACAAGACCGGTCTGGCGGGCACCTACCGCTGGGGCATGGGCGAGCGCGACGAGTTCTCGCTGTCCATCTACCACCTCGACAACGACAACGGCATGAACTACGGCATGCCGTGGATCCGTCCGACCGCGGCCTCGGGCGTGGCCGAGACGACGCTGCTGCCGCTCGACCCGAGCGCCTACTACGGCATGGCCAGCGACAAGAACCGCGGCGAGGCCACGACCGCCGGCTTCAGCCACGTCCACCGCTTCTCGCCGACGTCCTCGCTGACGACGAAGGTGCGCATCGGCGAATTCGACCGCGACCAGCGCGCCAGCACCATCCGCCTGGCCGCCGCGTCGCTCCAGCCCGGCGGTGTCGCGGCCACGCTGGAGAACTTCAGCGCCGCCACCGTGCTGACCCGCGGCACGCAGCTCAAGCTCCAGAACGTGCGCAACCTGTATGCGCAGACGGACTACACCGGCCGCCTCGACGCACTGGGCGTGAAGCACGAGATCATGGCCGGCGCCGATGCTGCGGTGGAGAAGAAGTCGGTCTATGCGCAGCTCACCGCCGCGCAGGGCGGTGTCGTGCCGACCAAGGCGAACACCGCCGTCGGCACCGAAAGCGATGGCGCCACCATCGACGAGAGCGCCCGCAGCCTGCGCGTGGCCAGTGCGTATGTCTCGCGGGGCCTGGGCTTCTACGCGCAGGACCTGGTGCAGATCGCGCCGATGTGGAAGGTGCTGGTCGGCACGCGCTACGACCGGCTGGTCGGCGAGTACGACACCTACACGGTTCCGACCACCGCTGTCAGCCCGGTCACCACGTCCAGCTACCGGATGGAGATCTCCGAGTGGAGCCACCGCACCGGCCTGCTCTTCCAGCCGTCCGAGCGGATGTCCTTCCACGTCTCGGGGGCGACCTCGTTCAACACCTCGGGCGATGCCTACGCGCTGAGCGCGCAGAACGTGAACACGCCGCCCGAGAAGGCGATCAACCTGGAGATCGGCGGCAACCTCACGTCCGAAGACGGCAAGTTCAACGCCCGCTTCGCCGTCTTTCGCTCCACCAAGCTCAACGAGCGCAACACCGACCCGGACGTCAACCTCGTCACCCTGTCGGGCAAGCGCCATGTGGCCGGCATCGAACTGGACCTGGCCGGGCGGCTGTCGTCGGCGTGGGAGGTGTTCGGCTCGTACATGTGGCTGCCCTCGGCCAAGATCGACGTGGCCGTGCCGTGCACCGCCAGCGCCACCGTCACCTGCGTGCAGACCGAGACCCAGGGTTCGCGCCCCTCGCTGACCCCGCGCCACAGCGGCACGGTCTGGACCACCTACCAGCTCACGCCCAAGGTGCGCGTCGGCGGCGGCCTCAATGCCCGCAGCAGCATCACCCCGAACCGCAACCCGGGCTGGTCCGCGCCCAGGTACATCACCGGCGACGTGATGGCCGAGTACGCCGTCAGCGAGGACTTCACCCTCAAGGCCAATGTCTCGAACGTGACCAACAAGCTCTACGCCGAGTCGCTCTACACCGGCCACTACGTGCCGGGCGCCGGCCGGCTGCTGCAGGTCACCGGTTCGCTGAAGTTCTGAACCGGGGCACACCGCGATGCTGATCCGCATTCCCGGCGTGTTCGACGCCGACGCCCTGGCCCGAGCGCGCGCGCTGCTGACGGATGCGCCGTGGACCGACGGCGCCGCCACCGCGGGTGCCCAGGCCGTGCAGGCCAAGCACAACCAGCAACTGCCTGTCACCTGCGCCCCTGCGCAGGCGTTGCAGGCCATGGTGCTCGGGGCGCTGGAGCAGCATCCGGCGTTCTTCTCGGCCGCGTTGCCCAAGCGCGTGTTCCCGCCGATGTTCAACCGCTACGGCGGCGCGGCCAACACCTACGGCGCGCACGTGGACAACGCCATCCGCTACACGCCCGGCCGGGGCGAGCGGGTGCGCACCGACCTGAGTGCGACGCTGTTCCTGAGCGACCCCGCCGACTACGACGGCGGCGAGCTCGTGATCGACGACACCTATGGCGAGCAGCGCGTGAAGCTGGCCGCCGGCGATCTGGTGCTCTACCCGGGCACCAGCGTGCACCGGGTCGAGCCGGTCACGCGCGGCCACCGGGTCGCCAGCTTCTTCTGGATCGAGAGCCTGGTGCGCAGCGACGAGCAGCGCCGCCTGCTGCACGACATGGACCGCTTCCTGGTCCACCTGCGCAGCACGGTGGGCGAGACCGACCCCGGCGTCGTCGGCCTGACCGGGACCTACCACAACCTGCTGCGCCAGTGGGCGGACACCTGAGCCCCATCCCGATGGACACGACCTTGCATTCCGCTGTTTCTCCCGACGCGCTCGGCCCCGGTGCCAAGCGGGTGCTGCTCGGCACCATGCTGGGCGCGCACCTGCTGGCCGGCTGGGCGCTGCTGCAGGTGCCCGCCGTGCGGGAGGCGACGGCCGAGGTGGCCCCGATGATGGTCGACCTGATCGCCCCGACGCCCGAGGCGCCGCCGCCACCGCCTCCCAAGGTGCAGCCGCGGTTGCCGCCGCCGCCGCCGCCAGCCGCCGTCATTGCCGCCCGACCGCCG
>Ga0228699_1000129_pt1 | contig 73150 bp, 58 predicted proteins | sample McNCre217_Aug_MG_FD_178016 | JGI IMG/M metagenome (GOLD analysis project Ga0228699, IMG submission 178016) | Freshwater microbial communities from McNutts Creek, Athens, Georgia, United States - 2-17_Aug_MG | ecosystem: Environmental > Aquatic > Freshwater > Creek | place: USA: Georgia... | reverse complement strand
GGATGGTGGTACCCACAGCCGTCGCTTGGATGATGACTTGGTCGACGATGGAGTAGTCAGGGTTGACCGCATTGGCCACGTAGTCAAACACGCCGGTACCGCCGAGGGAGGGGGCTGCAAACACGCCGGTCAACAACGCACCCAAGATACCGCAGACACCGTGCACGCCGAACACGTCGAGTGAGTCGTCAGCGCCCAAGAGGCGTTTCAAACCGTTGACACCCCACAAGCCGCCAAAGCCACCCACCAAACCGATCACGATGGCACCCATAGGGCCCACGAAACCGCAAGCTGGCGTGATGGCCACCAAGCCAGCCACCGCACCTGAGGCTGCACCCAACATTGAAGCTTTGCCTTTCGCCATGGCTTCACCGGCAATCCAAGCGATAGTTGCTGCGCCAGTGGCCACCAAGGTGTTCACAAAAGCGAGGGCTGCGACGCCGTTGGCTTCGAGGTTAGAACCAGCGTTGAAACCGAACCAACCCACCCACAAGAGAGACGCGCCAACCATGGTCAATGTCAGGCTGTGAGGTGCCATGGACTCTTTACCGTAACCAACGCGCTTGCCGATCACGTACGCACCGACCAAACCAGCCACCGCAGCGTTGATGTGCACCACAGTACCGCCAGCGAAGTCCAACGCACCCTTGGCCCACAACCAGCCAGCAGCGGCCGTCACAGTTTCCAAGCTAGCAGCGTCGGTGATGGCGTCAGGGCCGTCCCAATACCAAACCATGTGTGCAACAGGCAGGTAGCTGAATGTGAACCACAACACGCAGAACAACAACACAGCCGAAAACTTGGCGCGCTCAGCGAATGAGCCCACGATCAAGGTGCAAGTGATGGCAGCAAAAGTGGCTTGGAACGCCGCGAAAGTGAACTCAGGAATCACCACGCCTTTGCTGAACGTAGCAGCAATGGAGTCAGGCGTGATGCCTTTGAAGAACAACTTATCAAAGCCGCCAAAGAAGGGCGAACCACCGGTGAAGGCAACGGTGTAACCGTAAATCGTCCACAACACGTAGATGAGTGAGCTCACTACAAAGACTTGCATCAACACAGACAGCATGTTTTTGCTGCGCACCAAGCCACCGTAGAACAAAGCCAAACCGGGGATGGTCATCAAGATCACCAACAAGGTGGAGATCGTCATGAATGCGGTGTCGCCCTTGTTAGGAATGGCGGCAACTGCAGCAGCTGCTTCGGGGGCAGCTTGGGCCAAAACGGCGCTTCCAGACAAAAGGAGGCCACCGCCTATGGCCAGATAGGCGAAAAGTTTAGTCATGATGGGTCTTCTTTCTTAAAGTGCTTCGGGTCCTGTTTCCCCGGTGCGGATGCGAACAACTTGCTCTAAGTCGTAAACAAAAATCTTGCCGTCGCCGATTTTTCCGGTGCGTGCAGAACCTTCAATGGCTTCAATGGCGCGGTCGACGTGTTCAGCGTCGACCGCTGCTTCGAGCTTCACCTTGGGCAAGAAGTCAACCACGTACTCAGCGCCGCGATACAACTCGGTGTGCCCTTTTTGGCGGCCGAAGCCTTTGACTTCCGTCACAGTGATGCCTTGCACCCCAATCTGGGAGAGGGCTTCACGGACCTCGTCCAGCTTGAAGGGTTTGATGATGGCGGTGATGAGTTTCATGGTTGCTCCTAGAGAAGACGATTAACTAAATTTAGAAACCGTACTTAACGCCCACGACCAAGGTGTTTTTCGCTGTGTCGTAGCTTGTCAAGTTAGAAGCGAAGTTGCCGTCGCCTTTGCGGTTTGTACGAATGGCAGCAACGCTAGCTGACAAGCCATCGCCGAGGTCTTTGTTCAAGGTCAAAGCCACGTCGGTGTAGCTGTTGATGTCGTGGTTTTTCACCACTTGGCGACCGGCGTGGGGCACCAATGAATAGCCTTGGCCCAAGTCATACGTGGCGCTCAAGTCCCAGTACGTGCTGCCGTTGGAGTTGGTGTAACCAAACAAGTCAGAAGCTGCGTACGAGTACTTCAAGGTGGTCACGCCATAAGTGGCTGCACCGTAGACTTCGTCTGTGTTGGCGTTCACATAAGGGCCAGCAGGAGTTGCTGTGCTGTTCTTCAACGTGTTACCCAAGTATTGGTAACGCAAATAGCCCACGTCAAAACCCAAGCCAGCGGCTTCAAATTTGTAACCACCGTAGAGGTCCAACTCAACTGGGCCTTTGGTTTCGCCAGCATGACCTGTATTGGCGGCATCCTTGATCCACTTGATGGTCGAACCCCAAGCGCCAGCGTAGAAGCCATTGGCGTTAGCGTAATCAGCACCGCCTTGCAACGCCGCATCACCTTTGGTTTGTGCAATGCCGCGGTAACGGTATTGGCTCACCACGCCCACGTTGTAAGTCACTTCAGGTGCAGCAGGCGCTGTTTGCGCGAAGGCAGCAGAAGATGTAGCCAAGAGGGCCAACACGATTTTTGATTTGATGTTCATAGTTTTCTCCATTGAAACAATTACGAGGGATACATCTACTTAGCAGGGTCCGTGCCAACGTTGAAATCCACAAATGCGCGTTTTTCACTAAAACCAAGACCCAAAGTGATGCAGTAGTCTGACGACTCACCCATTTTCGCGCACCCAGTTGGTGCGTCACTTTGTATTACGTGCCCCGCAATGGGGACACACCACCCAAAAGACGTTTTATGACGCTCGCTTTAATTCACAGCCGTGCACTCTTGGGTTTGCAAGCGCCCGCCGTCACGGTGGAAGTTCATTTGGCCAACGGCTTGCCCAGTTTCACCTTGGTGGGTTTGGCCGACACCGAAGTGAAAGAAGCACGCGAGCGCGTGCGCTGCGCCATTCAAAACGCAGGCTTGGATTTCCCCAATAACAAACGCATCACCGTCAATTTGGCCCCCGCCGATTTACCCAAAGATTCAGGCCGATTCGATTTGCCCATTGCACTGGGCATCTTGGCCGCGCAAGGTTTGCTGGATGAAACCGCGCTTGCACAGCACGAGTTTGCAGGCGAGCTGTCGTTGTCTGGGACCTTGCGTCCGGTGCGTGGCGCGCTGGCGATGGGACTGGCGTTACGGGGAGTCGGCGTGCGCACACGTTTGGTGTTGCCACCGGGCAGCGCCGAAGAAGCAGCCTTGGTGCCCACAGCCGAGGTGTACCGCGCACAACACCTGAGCGATGTCGTCGCGCACTTTGCCAAACCTGACGTGCAAGGCTTGGTCGCCCAACGCGAAGCCGACGGCTGGTGCCGTGTTGAAACACCAGCGTTGCACAACATCGCCGCCGCGCAAGGGCCTGACCTCTCGGATGTGAAAGGCCAAGCCGGCCCACGCCGTGCGTTAGAAATTGCAGCCGCAGGCGGCCACTCGCTGCTTTTGGTGGGGCCGCCCGGCACGGGCAAGTCGATGCTGGCGCAACGCTTCGCAGCGTTGCTGCCCGACATGACGCTCGACGACGCGCTGGAGAGCGCCGCCATCGCCAGCTTGGCGGGGCGCTTTGAATTGAACCAATGGATGCAACGCCCCACGCGCAGCCCGCACCACACGGCCACGTCGGTGGCCTTGGTGGGCGGTGGCACACCACCGCGTCCAGGTGAAATTTCTTTGGCTCACCACGGCGTGTTGTTCTTGGATGAACTCGCCGAAGTCAAACGCAGCGCGTTAGAGGCCTTGCGCGAGCCGTTGGAGAACGGACACATCACCATCTCACGGGCGGCCACGCAGGCCAAGTTCCCCGCGCGCTTTCAATTGATTGCGGCGATGAACCCTTGCCCTTGCGGGTACTTGGGCTCATCCCGCCACACCTGTCGCTGCACGCCCGACCAAGTGACGCGCTACCAAGGCAAGCTCAGTGGCCCATTGCTTGACCGCATTGACTTACAAGTTGAAGTGCCCACACTCACCGCGCAGGTGCTGATGCAAACCACGCCCGGCGAATCCACCGCCACCGTGCGTGCACGCTGCTTGGCTGCACATGCCAAAGCCGTGGCGCGACAAGGCACGCCCAACCAAAGTTTGCAAGGGCAAGCCTTAGAAGCCCACATGCACCTCGATGCAACAGCGGCCACGTTTTTACAAAACGCAGCCACCAAGCTGGGTTGGTCTAGCCGCAGCACGCACCGCGCGTTGCGTGTGGCTCGCACCATCGCCGACTTGGCCGACAGCACCACGGTAGACGTGGCGCATGTGGCCGAGGCGTTGCAGTACCGGCGCGTGCTGGCCCAACACTGAGCCAACGACGCGCGCGGTTACATCGCGCGCGTGCCCAACACAATGCCTTCGCGTTGCAGTTGCGCCATGACCCATCGGCCTTCTTGCACAAAGGTCAATGGCTCAGGATGCGACAACCAACGCGCCAACGAGATGAACGCCTGTTCACCCGTCAAACCATCGCGCAGCAAGCCCAACAGCTGGGCACGAAACACGCTGCTTTCCAACACATGCAGCGTGTCATGGCTGTCGCACAACATCGACACATGCGTGCGTTGCATGTCGTCGGGCTTGTTGTCGATGTTGATGACATGCACGGGCCACTCATAAGCCGCTTCCACATGCGTGGGGTTCAACACCACGGCGTGCTGCATGACATCGCCGGTCGCATCAAACGTGGGCCACATCACCGGCGTGGTGATGACCACACTTTGCAGCCACTCAAAATGCGCCAAGTCTTGCAACCAAGCAGGCAAGTCTTGCATGTCGGGGCTGTGGCTGACGTGCGCCACAAACGCACGTTGCACACGTGTGGCCCAAGGCGTGTGGTGCGGCGCATCTTTCAAAAACAAACGCACCGCGTGCTGCCAAAGTTCGTCGCCGAGCAAGGCTTGCGTCACGGGAAAGGCGGGCTCCAACACCTCGCACAGGTGATGCACCATGTCTTGCGTGCAGGCACGGGCATCGACCGCATCAACGCCGACGGGCAACGGTGTACTCAGCGGGTCACGCAGATGGCGCGCGAGTGAGAATTGAAATTGGCGGAAATCGCTCAACATGCCACAGCCTCCAAACTCAATTGCTTCACATCGTCCACGCAGCGCGCCACACGGCGGTGCGTGCGCGTCAACACCTCACCCAACAACGCATACTCCCGGCCCACGCGCACGTAGTCCACACAGCTCAGCGGCAGCGCTTGCAAGAATGCTTGCGCATCAAAACCAAAACGCACGCTGTTGGCGGTCAAAGCATGCAAATCCAAGTGCAAGCTGCAGCCTGCTTTTTTCACAACGGCGCTGATGAACTCCGCCTCATTCATCTCGATCAACGAAGGGGCCATGCGGTGCGTCACATTGCGGATGCCAATGCGCAAGCCGAGCGCGTCTTGCACTTGGGTAATGCGATCGGCCGTCCACGCCACAGCAGCTTGGGTGCTTGGAATAGGCAGGTTGATGAACAACGGCGCGTCATCCGCGCTCCACGCCAAGGCTTCTGAAAACACCTGCACGTGGTGCTCTTCAATGAAGGCACGCAAATCGCGCAACACCTCTTTGTCCAGCGCACTGGGACCACCCAACGACAGGCTTTGGCTCAAACACGCGCTGGGGTAATGCTGCGTGAACTGCTGCAAGTCTTGGCCGATGTGCTCACCCATGCCAATCCAATCGGGCGGCGTGAGTTCTAGAAATTGCAAATTGTCTGGCGCGCTACTTTTTAAGGGTGCCAGCAGCGCAGGCCTCAAAGCCAGTCCTGCACCGTACAAAGGGTGATGTTTCATAAATTGCCTGTCGTGTGAATGGGCCAACGCTTGGCCTCAGGTGTGTCTTTCGGCAGCGCACCGAAGAACATGACGAAACTAATTTGAGAATTAACATCTTTGTGAGTTTTGACATTTGCACTAAAAAATTCGCAAATCGAAAGTCCAAAAAAAGCCCGCATCATGCGGGCTTTTGTAAAACGTTGGCGTTTACAAGTTCGGCGCCAGCAAACGCTCTAAGTCTTTCACCGCCACCCCTTGGCGTTGCGCCAAGTCTTGCACTTGGTCGTCGCCAATGCGGCCCACGTTGAAGTACTTGGCCTCGGGATGCGCCAAGTAAAAACCGCTCACGCTCGCAGCAGGTGTCATGGCCAAGCTGCTGGTGAGGCCCATGTCGATTTCGTCGCACTGCAACACGGCAAACATGTCTTGCTTGGCGCTGTGGTCGGGGCAAGCGGGGTAGCCGGGCGCGGGGCGAATGCCTTGGTATTTTTCTTGGATGAGGTCTTCGTTGCTCAGCGCTTCGTCTGCGGCGTAGCCCCACAAGTCGGTACGCACGCGCTGGTGCATGCACTCGGCAAAGGCTTCGGCCAAGCGGTCGGCCAAGGCTTTGAAGAGGATGGCTGAGTAGTCGTCGTGCGCGTCGATGAAGCGCTTTTCTTGCTTCTCAGCGCCGAGGCCTGCAGTGACGGCAAACAAGCCCACGTAGTCGGCAGCTTGGGTTTGGTCGGCCACGAAGTCAGACAAGCAACGGTTGGGGTTGTTGTTTGGCTTCACCGTTTGTTGCCGCACGCCGTGCCACGTCATCACCTGTTGCTGACGGGTTTCGTCGGCGTACAACACGATGTCGTCGCCCACGCGCTGCGCGGGGTACAGGCCCACCACCGCATTGGCCGTGAGCCAGCGGTTGGCGATGATTTTTTTCAGCATCGCTTGGCCGTCGGCATAAACCTTTTTGGCTTCCTCGCCCACCACCGCATCGTCCAAGATGGCGGGGAACGGGCCAGCCAAATCCCACGTCTGGAAAAACGGGGCCCAGTCGATGTATTTCTCAAGCTCGGCGAGGTCGAAGTTTTTGAACACGCGCCGTCCTATGAACTTTGGCTTGGCGGGCTTGTAGTGGTCGAAGCGCACTTGCGCGGCGTTGGCGCGGGCTTCAGCCAAGCTCACCAACGGCGTTTGTTTTTTGTTGGCGTGTTGCTCGCGCACTTTGGCGTAGTCGGCGTTCAGTTCGGCGATGTAGTTGGCGGCTTGTTCAGACAACAAACCTTGCGCCACGCTCACGCTGCGCGAGGCATCGGGCACGTACACCACGGGGCCGTCGTAATGCGGCGCAATCTTCACGGCCGTGTGCACGCGGCTGGTGGTCGCGCCACCAATCATCAGCGGCATCAGGCGGCTACGGAAGTAATCGTCCTTTTGCATCTCGCCCGCAACGTATTGCATTTCTTCCAAGCTTGGCGTGATGAGGCCGGACAAGCCAATGATGTCCGCGCCCTCTTCTTTGGCTTTGGCCAATATTTCATGGCAGGGCACCATCACGCCCATGTTGACCACTTCGTAGTTGTTGCACTGCAGCACCACGGTGACGATGTTTTTGCCAATGTCATGCACGTCGCCTTTGACCGTGGCCATGACGATCTTGCCCTTGGCTTTCACGTCTTGGCCCGCTGCGGCTTGCTGGCGTTTTTCTTCTTCGATGTAGGGCACCAAGTGCGCCACCGCTTGCTTCATCACGCGGGCCGACTTGACCACTTGCGGCAAGAACATCTTGCCTTGGCCAAACAAATCACCCACCACGTTCATGCCGTCCATCAAAGGGCCCTCGATGACGTGCAGCGGGCGGCCGCCCTTGGCCAAAATTTCGCGATACGCCTCTTCGGTGTCTTCGTTGATGAACTCGGTGATACCGTGCACCAGCGCGTGGCTCAGGCGCTCAGCCACCGCCACGGGTTGCTCGGGTGTGCCGCGCCAGGCGAGTTTTTGGCTGTCGTCTTTGGCCGCGCCCTTGGCGGTTTCGGCCACTTCGATCAGGCGCTCGCCCGCGGTGAGGTGCGCTTCGCCTTCTTTGTATTGGGGTGTTCGGTTCAGCACCACATCTTCCACACGCTCGCGCAGTGTGGATTCGAGGTCGTCATACACGCCGACCATGCCCGCGTTGACGATGCCCATGTCCATGCCCGCTTGAATCGCGTGGTACAGGAATACGGTGTGGATGGCTTCGCGCACGGGGTCGTTGCCACGGAAGCTGAACGACACGTTGGACACACCGCCGCTCACCTTCGCGCCGGGCAGGTTTTGTTTGATCCAACGCGTGGCTTCGATGAAGTCCACCGCGTAGTTGTCGTGCTCTTCAATGCCGGTGGCAATGGCGAAGATGTTGGGGTCGAAGATGATGTCTTCGGGCGGGAAACCCACTTCGTCCACCAGCACGCGGTATGCGCGTTCGCAAATTTCAATCTTGCGGGCGTAGGTGTCGGCTTGGCCTTTTTCGTCAAACGCCATCACTACCGCTGCCGCGCCATAGCGCTTGACCAACTTGGCTTGGCGCTTGAACTCGTCCACGCCTTCTTTCATGCTGATCGAGTTGACGATGCCCTTGCCTTGAATGCAGCGCAAGCCCGCCTCGATGACCGACCACTTGGAGGAGTCCACCATCACCGGCACGCGCGCAATGTCGGGCTCGCCCGCCATCAAGTTGAGAAATCGCACCATCGCTGCTTGACTATCCAACATGGCTTCGTCCATGTTGACGTCAATCACCTGCGCGCCGTTTTCCACCTGCTGACGTGCCACGGCCAAAGCCTCTTCGTATTGACCGTTCAAGATCATGCGGGCAAAGGCTTTGGAGCCCGTCACGTTGGTGCGCTCGCCCACGTTGACAAACAGCGTGCCCTCGCCGATGGAGACAGGCTCCAAGCCAGACAACTTCATGGGGGGGACGACTTTTGAATTCATGGGAACACTCACCTGCGCGGGGGTTTCAGGTGAGCGTCGTTGCCAAACAAAACCCAAGCCTGACCTGTCTATGGCGACAAGCTGCAACGCTCCTTGGGGAAGGCCGAAATTTTAACCGCTGGCTCCCACCCGCCCTAGTGCGCCTTGAACTTGCTATGCGCTTTGTAGCTTTGGTGAATGTTGTCCCATTGCAGCACAGGGGCATGGGCACTCAAAAATTCGCGCAGCAGCTGGCTCGATTGAATTTTGGTGAGCGCCAGTTTTTCTGAAATCAGCGTGCGGTTGATGTAGCCATGCTCTTTGTAAATGGCCATGACCGTCTCCACTCGACTTCGCAAGTGGCGGCCCGCAGGGGTGACGATGAAGGACTTTTCAGGCATTGCAAAATCAACAAAAACGATATTTATCGATTTTGTTGATCTACACAACCCTTGCGAATATGTTGCTTGGTGTATTTTTGTGAGTTCTACTCACTTCTTGCTTCGAAAAGAAGCAACTATGCCGCTTCGCGGTAAAACGGCCCAGCACTCAAGGCACGTGCTTTGTCATTGGCCACCGCTTGCGCAATCGCACCAATGTGATCGGGCGTGGTGCCGCAGCAGCCGCCCACGATGTTGACCAAGCCTTCGGCGGCAAACTCGTGCACCAAGCGGCTAGTGACGTCCGGCGTTTCGTCAAACCCGGTGTCGCTCATGGGGTTGGGCAAGCCCGCGTTGGGGTAGCAGCTGATGAAAGTGTCTTCGGCCACGCGGTTGAGTTCTTGGATATAGGGGCGCATGAGCGTGGCACCCAACGCGCAGTTCAGGCCAATGGCTAGGGGCTGCGAATGGCGCACGCTGTGCCAAAACGCGGTCACGGTTTGACCACTCAAGATGCGGCCTGAGGCGTCAGTGACGGTGCCGCTGATGATGAGGGGCAGGCGCTCACCGCTGGCTTCAAAAAACTCTTCAATCGCAAACAACGCAGCTTTGGCGTTGAGCGTGTCAAAAATGGTTTCGACCAACAACACATCCGAACCCCCTTCAACCAAGGCTTTGACTTGGTCGTAATACGCAGCGCGCAGTTCTTCAAAGTTGACATTGCGCGCGCCCGCGTCGTTCACATCGGGGCTGATGCTGGCGGTTTTGGGTGTGGGGCCCACGGCACCCGCCACAAAGCGGGGTTTGTCGGGTGTGCTGTATTTGTCACAGGCTTCGCGGGCGATGCGGGCCGAGGCCAAGTTCATCTCGTAGGCCAAGTCGGCCATGTCGTAGTCGGCTTGCGCGATGGTGGTGGCGCCAAAGGTGTTGGTCTCGATCAAATCAGCGCCAGCGGCCAAGTAGCGCTCGTGGATGTCGCGGATCACGTCGGGGCGGGTGAGGCTGAGCAACTCGTTGTTGCCCTTCACGTCTTTGTGGAAGTCTTTGAAGCGCTCGCCGCGATATTGCGCTTCGTCCAACTTGAAGCGTTGAATCATGGTGCCCATCGCGCCGTCGAGGATGGCGATGCGTTTGGCCAAGATGGCGGGTAATTCTTTTGCGCGTGTGTAGGCTTGAGTCATCCCGCCATTGTAAGAAGCAGGGACAATAGCGCCTTCATGCCTTTGCCAATGTCCTTTATCCCCCGAAAGCTGCCGTGCCCACGTCTGTGAATCCGCAAGACATCTTGCGCGAAGTGTTTGGCTACAGCGCATTTCGTGGCCCGCAAGCCGACATCGTGCAACACGTGTGTGGCGGCGGCGACGCGCTGGTGCTCATGCCCACGGGCGGCGGCAAATCACTCTGTTACCAAATTCCGGCCATCGCACGTCAGCGTGCGGGGCATGGCATCACCATCGTGGTGTCGCCGCTCATTGCGCTCATGCACGACCAAGTGGGTGCGTTGCACGAGGCGGGTGTTGAGGCCGCCTTTTTAAATTCCAGCCTCAGCGGTGAAGAAGCCAACGCAGTGGAGCAACGTTTGCGCCGTGGCGACATCACCCTGTTGTACGCGGCGCCCGAGCGCATCACCACCCCGCGTTTTTTGGCACAGCTCGACATGCTGCACGAGCAGGGCAAACTCAGTCTGTTTGCCATTGACGAGGCGCATTGCGTGAGCCAGTGGGGCCACGACTTCCGCCCCGAATACCGCAGCCTCACCGTGCTGCACGAGCGCTACGCGGGCGTGCCACGCATCGCGCTCACCGCCACGGCCGATGCGCTGACGCGGGCCGACATCGTGGAGCGCTTGCAACTCGAAGACGCGCAACAGTTTGTCAGCAGCTTTGACCGCCCCAACATCCGTTACACCATCGTCGAAAAAAAAGACGCCTCGCTGCAATTGCTGCGCTTCATCCAGCGCGAGCACGTCGGGCCAGACTGGCAAGACAGCGGCATCGTGTATTGCCAATCGCGCAAGCGCGTGGAAGAAGTGGCCAAGAATTTGTGCGATGCGGGCATCAACGCCTTGCCTTACCACGCGGGGCTCGACAGCGCCATTCGCCAAAAAAACCAAAACCGTTTTCTGCGCGAAGAAGGTTTGGTGATGGTGGCCACCATCGCGTTTGGCATGGGCATCGACAAACCCGATGTGCGTTTTGTGGCGCACTTGGACATGCCCAAAAACATCGAAGGCTATTACCAAGAAACCGGCCGCGCAGGCCGCGACGGCCAAGAGGCCCACGCGTGGATGGCCTACGGCCTGAACGACGTGGTCAACCAACGCCGCATGATCGACGAAAGCCCCGCGGGCGAAGACTTCAAACAAGTCATGCGCGGCAAGCTCGATGCGCTGTTGGCCTTGGCTGAGGCGACCGATTGCCGACGGGTGCGACTGCTGGGCTACTTTGGCGAAACCTACAAATCCACCGATGACGGGCAGGTTCGACTGACTTGCGCCAGCTGCGACAACTGCCTTAGCCCACCCGATATTTGGGACGGCACCGAGGCCGCGCGCATGTTGCTGTCGACCATCTACCGCGTGAAGCAGCAAAGCGGCATGTCGTTTGGTGCGGGTCACATGATGGACATCCTGCGCGGCAAGGACACCGAAAAGGTCAAGCAGTACGGCCACGAAACACTCAGCACATTTGGCATTGGCGCGCACTTCAGCGAGGTGCAGCTGCGCGGCGTACTGCGGCAACTGCTCGCGCTCGGCGCGTTGGGTGTGGATGCGCAAGCCTTCAACACCTTGTATTTGACCGAGGGCTCGCGTGCGGTGCTCAAGGGCGAAGTCATGGTGCGGTTGCGTGCGTCGGTGTCTACCCCTGCCGACCGCAAAGGCAAACGCACGGCCAGCGGGGCGTCCAAACCCGCACCCATCGCCTTGGACGACGCCGGCCAAAAACGCTACGACGCGCTCAAGGCTTGGCGCTCCGAAGTGGCCAAGTCGCACAACCTGCCCGCCTACGTCATCTTCCACGACGCTACTTTGGCGGCCATCGCGCAAGCCGAACCGCATGATTTGGATGCCTTGCAAGGCATTGCCGGCATTGGTGCCAAAAAGCTCGAAGCCTACGGCTCTGAGGTCATTCGGGTCGTAACTTCGGCCTAGAACTCGGCGTAAAAATTACATAAAAACACCCCAAAAGTAGTGCTTTCGGGGTGTTTTTTGTAACTCTTAGGGTTTTTGCAAGCTTCGGGAAGGGGTGAGTTTCATAAAATAGCCACCTCGCTGGTGTAGGCCAGCGGCAATGAATTGAGGTCAGAGCCTCGCAGCACACGCTGGGCTCTGACCTCAATTTTTTGACTTAGGAGCTATAGATGAACGTGAACGCACCCGCCTACGTGAAGAACCCCAAGCTGGTGGCTTGGGTGGCCGAGATGGCCGCTTTGTGCAAACCCGACACCGTGTACTGGTGTGACGGCAGCCAAGAAGAATACGACCGCCTGTGCCAACAGCTCGTGGACGCTGGCACTTTCAAAAAGCTCAACCCCGCCAAGCGCGCCAATTCATTCTTGGCTTGCTCTGACCCCTCCGACGTGGCCCGCGTGGAAGACCGCACCTTCATTTGCTCCGCCAAAAAAGAAGACGCCGGCCCCACCAACAACTGGATGGAACCCGCCGAGATGCGCGCCACGTTGAACCCACTGTTCGACGGCTGCATGAAGGGCCGCACCATGTACGTCATTCCGTTCAGCATGGGCCCTCTGGGTTCGCACATTGCCCACGTGGGCATTGAGCTGTCGGACAGCGCCTATGTGGTGGTGAACCAAAAACTCATGACCCGCATGGGCAAGGCCGTGTACGACGTGATCGGCACCGACGGCCCCTTCGTGCCTTGCGTGCACACCGTGGGCGCACCTTTGGCCGCTGGCGAAAAAGACACCACTTCTTGGCCTTGCAACCCCAAGACCAAGTACATCGTGCACTACCCAGAGACCCGCGAAATCTGGTCTTACGGTTCGGGCTACGGCGGCAACGCTTTGTTGGGCAAGAAGTGCTTTGCCTTGCGCATCGCCTCCAACATGGGCCGCGACCAAGGCTGGTTAGCTGAGCACATGCTCATCTTGGGCGTGACCAGCCCAGAGGGCAAGAAGTACCACGTGGCAGCCGCGTTCCCCAGCGCTTGCGGCAAAACCAACTTCTCCATGTTGGTGCCACCTGCAGCCTTCAACGGCTGGAAAGTCACCACCATCGGTGACGACATTGCTTGGATCAAGCCACACGCCGACGGCAAGATGTACGCCATCAACCCCGAAGCTGGCTACTTTGGCGTGGCACCCGGCACCAACATGAAGACCAACCCCAACTGCATGTTGAGCCTGCACAAAGACGTGATCTTCACCAACGTCGCGTTGACCGATGACGGCGACGTGTGGTGGGAAGGCATGGAGAAAGACACTGGCAAGTTGCCCGACCACTTGATCGACTGGCAAGGCAAAGACTGGACGCCCGCCATCGCTAAGGAAACTGGCGCCAAGGCCGCGCACCCCAACGCCCGCTTCACCGTGGCTGCCACCAACAACCCTGCCCTCGACCCTCAGTGGGACGATGCCAACGGCGTGGCCATCGACGCCATGATGTTTGGTGGCCGCCGCTCCACCACCGTGCCACTCGTCACCGAAGCACGCAACTGGACCGAAGGCGTTTACATGGCTGCCACCATGGGCTCTGAAACCACCGCTGCCGCCTTTGGCGCACAAGGCGTGGTGCGCCGCGACCCCTTCGCCATGTTGCCCTTCTGCGGCTACAACATGAGCGACTACTTCCAACACTGGTTGGACATGGGCGCCAAGCAAGAAGCCGCTGGCTACAAACTGCCCGCGCTGTACTGCGTCAACTGGTTCCGCAAAGACGAGTCTGGCTCGTTCGTGTGGCCCGGCTACGGCGACAACATGCGCGTGTTGAAGTGGATCATCGACCGCTTGGAAGGCAAAGTGCAAGGCCACGACACCATGTTTGGTGTGGCCCCTAACTACAGCGAAATCAACTGGACCGGCTTGGACTTCAACGCCGACCAATTCGCCAAAGTGACCAGCATCGACAAAGCCGCTTGGGCCGAAGAGTTCAAGTTGCATGAAGAGCACTTCAGCAACTTAGCGCACAACCTGCCCAAGGCCATGAGCGATACGCTCAAAGCGTTGGAAGCACGTTTGGAAACTGTCTAAAGCTGTTCGCCTCACGCGCCAAGTGCGCGTGATTCAGGCACAAAAAACCCCGCAAAGCTTTTGGCCTTGCGGGGTTTTTATTTGGGTTACTGAACTAGGCTCAGTCGTCGTTTTTGAGTTTTTCGCCGAACAGCACCACCATCATGGTCTTGCCAACCACGTTCAACAAAATACCAAACAGCACCAAGCCCAAGAACATGGTCAGGCCACCAATGATGCGGCCGCCCACGGTCACGGGGAACATGTCGCCGTAGCCTGTGCTGGTCAAGGTCACGATGCACCACCACATGGCTGTGGGGATGGATGTGAAGAAGCGCTTGTCTTCGGGAATCAAGTTGCCTGAAATCGGATCAACAGGCACAAACTTCTCAGGCTCTTGGCCTTTGGGTGTGGCTTGGTCAATCAGGGCTTGGCCCGCTTCCATGGCGTCTGGCGCGTACAAGCTGCCCTCTACAAAGTACATCGCTGTACTGGAAATCATCATGACCGAGAAAAAGATGATGAAGTAAATCTTCAGGTTGGCCACCAAGGGGTTGGATGCCTGGCTCACTTGCATGGCTTGACGTGCCAACTTGAGCACTCGCAACACCCGCGCCACGCGCAACAGTCGCAACACTTTGCTGCCTTGCAAGGCGGTGAAATTGAACAGCATCAAATAGCTGGGAAGAATGGACACCAAGTCAATCACGCCCCACACCGTGAAGGCGTAGCGCCAACCCTTGTCGGAAAAAGCCAAGTTGCCAAAATAGTCCAACGTGAACACGACCACAGCCACCCATTCAATCGTGTTGAACAAGCCGTGATAAGCCTCCGACAAATCGGGCACGGTGTCCAAAGCCAACGTGATGCATGAGATAAAAATAAACACCGCAACCACGTTGTTCCAAGCTTTAAAGCCTGGACTGGCGGGTTGTGTAAAGACAGATTTCAACATCGATTTCCCTTTCTATTTAGAACGTTGAAAATCCTAAAAGGCAGGGTGTAAAAATCTTATAAAAAGTTACAAATTCGACTTTATTGGTAGTTTTTTGCGCCATCAGGGCTTGAAGCGATAGCCCACGCCAATTTCGGTCACAAAGTGCTTGGGACGTGCGGGGTCTTCTTCCAACTTTTGGCGCAAGTGGCTGATGTAAATGCGCAAGTAGTGACTGCTGTCTTTGAAAGCCGGGCCCCACACCTCTTGCAACAGGGCTTTTTGCGTCATCACTTTGCCTGACGACTTCACCAAAGCAGCCAACAGTTTGAACTCGGTCACCGTCAAATGCACAAGGGCATCGTCTTTGAAAATTTCGCGCTTGGTGAAATCCACGCGCACCGCACCAAAGCTCAGAACCGAGGTGGGCAAATCATCTTGTCGTTGGTGCCGTCGCAACAAGGCTTGCACACGCGCCTTGAACTCCGCAATGCCAAAGGGCTTGGTCAGGTAGTCATCTGCCCCCAGGTTCAACGCGTCCACTTTGTCTTGCTCCATCGCGCGCGCCGACAACACCAACACCGGCATATCGGACCAACTGCGTACGCGTTCGATCAGCGTTTGGCCATCCACATCGGGCAAACCCAAATCGACCACCAGCAAATCTGCAGGATTCACAGACAACACATGCGTGGCCGACATGACGCTATCGGCCTCCGTCACGACGCAATTCATGGCCTCTAAGGCACTCTTCACAAAGCGACGAATTTCTGGCTCGTCTTCCACCAACAGCACACGGGGCTTGGCACTCATACAGTTTCCTCTGGCACGCTCGGGGGTGTGCCTTTAGGCAGACACACCCACAACTCTGCACCACCGGATGCACGATTGACCGCTCGGATGTGCCCACCGTGCGCTTGCACGATCACTTTGCAAATGGACAAGCCCAACCCAAACCCTTGAATCGTGGATTCTTTGGTGCCACGTTCAAACATATCAAACATGGTGTCTAGTTTTTGCGGGTCGATGCCTGTCCCTTCGTCACGCACCACCAGCTGCAACTCATCCGGCGTTTCAGACACTTGCAACGTAATCGCTGAAGCCTTGGGGGAATACTTGGCCGCGTTTTCTAACAAGTTGGTCACCACACGCTCCATCAAGGTGGCGTCGATTTGCACCAAAGACACATGAGGCGATATCTGCACTGACAGCGGATGCGCCTTCAACGCATCTCCCAAATGCTCAATACTCGCACTCACCACATCGGTGATGTCGTGCCAATCCAAATGCAGCTGCACATTACCCGCATTCAAACGCGCCATCTCTAGCAAGTTAGACACCAAACTCGACAGTCGTCGTGCTTGATCTTGAATCGTCACCGAGGTCGCCACAGCATCTGGCGGCAAGGGTGGCTCATGCGTGGCCAAAGAATCGGCTAAGCCCACCAACACCGTCAATGGGGTGCGCAAATCATGCGAGAGGGCGGACAAGATGGACGAGCGTAAACGCTCAGAGGTCACGCTGAGTTCGTGTGCATACGCCACATCCACAAAGTGCAAACGCTCTAAGGCAATCGCCAGTAGGGAGGCATACGCCTCACAAAACGCGACTTTTTCAGGGGTGATTTCCGTCGTGTCTTCGTGCGCCGCCAAAACCAAAATGCCGTGGCCGTGCGCCGCCGACAACAACGGGATGTACACGCACCCCCAGCCCGTGGTGTTGAGCGCACTGCTGCGAACGGTTTTTTTGCTCGACACCGCCAAAGAGGCCAAATGTGTTTCCACATGAAACTGCGCAGCCCCCACCATTTGAGGTTTCACCACATCCGCATCGGTGACGATGGCATACGCTTTCAAGCCCACTTGCGACAACAAAAAGACTTCGGTGATGTTGGCCGCGTCTTCTACGGATTGGGTGCCAGCCAAGGCCCGCGCCACCTCGTACAACGAGTGCGTGCGCGCCTCTCGCATCTGCGCATCCTCTGCATTCTTTTTCAAACGCGCTGCCATTTGCGCAGAGACCACGGCAGTAATCAACATCACCGCAAACGTAACCAAATGCTCGGGATTGGCCACGGCCAGCGAAAACCGTGGGGGCACAAACAAATAGTCAAACAAGAACACGCTGCAAATCGCAGCCACCACGCCGCTGGTTTGCCCAAGCTTGATGGCTACCATCAAGACAAACAACAGAAACAGCATCACGATGTTCGCCAGCTCCCAGCGCTCGGCCAGAGGCATTAACAAGAAGGCCAGTGTCGAGGTCAGCAACACCGTCAACAATGATTGATGCCATTGCGTCAAATGCATGGAAGCGTGTTTACTCATGATTTACTTTCTGTGATTCACGGCACCTTTTGCAGCGGGTTAGAGCACCACCTGTGACCCCAACTCAACCACCCGATTAGACGGCAAACGGTAAAACGACGTCGCGCTGTCCGAGTTGCGATACATGAAGATGAACAGCAACTCGCGCCAATACGCCATGTCTGATTTGATTTTCGGAATCAAGGTTTCGCGACCCAAAAAGTACGACGAATCCATCAAACCAAAACTGACACCTGGAATTTTGCAGTGCTTGAGCGCCTCTGGAATGTTGATGTCATCCTTGAAGCCGTAATTGATGCTGACCACCCAGAAAGAATCTGACAGCGTTTCCACGGCAATGCGCTGATGGGTAGGCACATAAGGCACGGTGTCTAAAGTGACTTTCAAAAAGATCACATGCTTGTGAATCACCTTGTAATGCTTCAAGCTATGCAACAACGCTTGTGGCACATACGTGGCGTCCGTCACCAAAAAGATGGCCGTACCGTCCACACGCGTCACACCCCCATGGTCAAGGTTTCTCACAAAGTCACCCAGCTCTAGCGCATCGTCGGCCATGCGTTCGCTCACCAAGTCACGGCCTCGCTTCCAAGTGCTGAAGACCGTGAACACGACCAAACCAAAAATCAACGGGAACCAACCGCCATCGGCAATCTTGAAAGTGTTGGCACCAAAGAAACAACCATCAATCACGAGAAACGGCAACGCACCCAACACCGCGCGCACCGGATGCCAATGCCACAAACGCACGGCCACAGAAATCGCCAACACATTGGTGATGAACATCGTGCCCGTCACCGCAATGCCATAGGCTGCAGCCAAGTTGGACGAGGACTGAAACCCCAGCACCAAAATGATGATGGAGACCATCAAGAACCAATTGATGGACGGCACATAAATTTGACCAATCTCATCTTCTGACGTGTGCAACACCTCCACGCGCGGGGTGTAGCCCAAACTCATGGCTTGCTTGGTCATGGAGAACGCGCCCGAAATCACCGCTTGTGACGCAATGATGGTGGCCACCGTGGCCAAAGCCACCAGCGGTGTGAGCGCCCAATCAGGGGCCAACAAATAAAACGGGTTTTCAATCGCGGCGGGGTTACTCAACAACAAAGCGCCTTGGCCGAAATAGTTCAACACCAAGGTGGGCAGCACCAAGTACAGCCAGCCCGCACGAATGGGCTTGATGCCAAAGTGGCCCATGTCCGCATACAACGCCTCAGCCCCTGTGATACACAGCACCACCGAGCCCAACGAGAAGAAACCCAGTACGGGGTTTTGGTTCAAGAAATCCAAGCCGTGCAAAGGGTTGATGGCCACCAACACTTCGGGGTGTTGCACGATGCCCGACAAGCCGAGCACCCCCAACACCACAAACCACACCACCATGATGGGCCCGAACAAAGCGCCCACACTGGCTGTGCCTTTGCGCTGCAACACAAACAAGCCCACGATGATGACCAAGGAAAACGGCACGATGAATGGCTTGAAAGCCGGCGTCACCAGCTCTAAGCCCTCGACTGCGGACAGCACCGAAATAGCCGGTGTGATGACCCCATCGCCATAAAAGAATGCCGCACCAAACAAGCCCAGCGTGACCAAGAAGCCATAACGAAATGGGCCCATGGTTTTTTTGTCAATCGCCAACGTCATGAGCGCCACAATGCCGCCCTCGCCCTCATTGTTGGCGCGCATGATGAAGCTCACGTACTTGAGCGTGACCACCACCATCAGCGACCAAAAGAACAACGACAAAATGCCCACGATGTTCTCGGGCGTGATCGGCACAGGGTTGTGCGCCCCACCAAATACCTCTTTGAGTGCGTACAAAGGGCTGGTGCCAATGTCGCCATACACCACCCCCAACGCACCCAGCACCAAAGCGGCATAGTGGCTGTTGGCGCTGTGTTCCTTATTTTTCATCTTGACCTCGATTTGCATTCATTCAATGAAGTCCAAGATACTGGCGTTGCCATAAATGCCGCGTAAATATTGCAGGGTTAAACGCAAACTTTTACGCTTTATTGATACTGCGCAACTTGGGAAAGCGCTCAAACCGTATGCAATGAGGCTCAAAGTTTGCAAGACAATCCAAGCTCTGGCTTTTCATGTTGGTTTTTCAAAAGGCTTCTGTCGTGAACTTTTCTTTTGCTTCCACTCTGCGCACCGCCGCCCTCGCCCTGAGCGTGGCCGCACTTCCTGCTTTCGCCCAAAACGTCATCAAGATTGGCGAGATCAACAGCTACAAAGCCCAGCCCGCTTTTTTGGACCCCTACAAAAAAGGTATGGAGTTGGCGGTGGAAGAGATCAACGCCAAGGGCGGTGTGAATGGCAAACAGTTGCAACTCATCACGCGTGACGACAACGCGTCGCCTGGCGACGCCGTGCGTGCTGCGGAAGAGCTGCTGAGCCGCGAAAAAGTGGATGTGCTCTCGGGTGCCTTCCTCTCGCACATTGGCTTGGCACTGGGCGACTTTGCCAAGCAGCGCAAAGTGTTCTTCCTCGCTGGCGAGCCACTGACCGACAAAATGGTTTGGCAAAACGGCAACCGCTACACCTACCGCCTGCGCGCGAGCACCTACATGCAAGTGGCCATGCTCGTGCCCGAAGCCGCCAAGCTGAAGAAAAAACGCTGGGCCGTGGTGTATCCCAACTACGAATACGGCCAATCAGCTGCGGCCACGTTCAAGCAACTGCTGAAGGCCGCGCAACCCGATGTGGAATTTGTGGCCGAGCAAGCCCCCGCGCTGGGCAAGATTGATGCAGGCTCTGTCACGCAAGCCATTGCTGACGCCAAACCCGACGCCATCTTCAACGTGTTGTTTGCCACCGACCTTGCCAAGTTTGTGCGCGAGGGCAACACACGCGGTGTGTTCCAAGGCCGCGAGGTGGTGAGCCTCTTGACGGGAGAGCCCGAGTATTTGGAGCCGCTCAAGGACGAAACGCCCAATGGCTGGATCGTCACGGGCTACCCTTGGTACGGCGTGCAAACGCCCGAGCACAAAGCGTTTTACTTGGCCTACCACCGCAAGTACAACGACCACCCGCGCTTGGGCTCGGTCGTGGGCTACAGCATGATTCAGGCTTTGGCCGCAGGCATTACCAAGGCCAAGAGCACCGACAGCGAGCAACTCGTGACCGCCTTCAGCGGCTTGAAATTCAGCACACCGTATGGCCCAGTGACCTTCCGCAAGCAAGACAACCAATCGACCATGGGCGCGTTTTTGGGCCGCACCAAAAACGACGGTGGCAAGGGCGTGTTGGTAGACTACCGCTACATCGATGGTGCCTCTGTGCAACCCAGCGATGACGTTGTGAAAAAGCTCAGACCGAGCAACTAAAAACACCCACCACAACGCCCGCCTTTGCGGGCGTTTTAATTTCAGCCCACACACCTCATGGACACCGCCAGCTTTATTGTTCAAGCCCTCAACGGGTTGGCTGCGGCTTCGTCTTTGTTTCTAGTCGCCGCAGGTTTGTCGCTCATCTTTGGGGTGAGCCGCATCGTCAACTTTGCGCATGGCTCGTTCTTCATGCTCGGCGTGTATGTGGCGTATTCGTTGGTGTCGCACCTCGCGCCCAGCGTGTCGGGCGTACTAGCCGTGGCATTGGGCGATGGCGCTGCGGCCACCGTGGCTTACTTTGTCATGCTGCTGATGGCGGCGCTCATCACGGGCGCGTTGGGTGCGTTGGTCGAGGTGCTGGTGCTGCGCCGCATTTACCGAGCGCCTGAGTTGTTTCAACTGCTTGCCACCTTTGCCTTGGTGCTCGTCTTGCAAGACGGCGTGTTGTGGCTGTGGGGCGCTGAAGATTTGTTGGGCCCACGCGCACGAGGCCTGAGCGGTGCCGTCGACGTGATGGGCCGTCGCTTGCCCACTTACGACGTGTTCCTCATCGTCATCGGCCCCGTGGTGTTGGCGCTGCTGTGGGCGCTGTTGCAACGCACGCGCTTTGGCGTGCTGGTACGCGCCGCCACACAAGACCGCGAGATGGTGGGCGCCTTGGGTATCAACCCACGCCATTTATTCACGGCGGTGTTTGCTTTGGGCTGCGCTTTGGCAGGCTTGGGCGGCGCACTGCAACTGCCCCGCGAGCCCGCGCACTTGGGGCTCGACATGGCCACCATTGGCGATGCGTTTGTGGTCGTGGTCGTGGGTGGCATGGGCTCTATTCCCGGCGCTTTTGTGGCGGCGCTCTTGATTGCTGAAGTCAAAACTTTGTGCATTGCCTTGGGCACGGTGGAATGGTTCGGCGTGTCGTTTGCTTTTTCTAAGCTCACCTTGGTGGCGGAATTTTTGGTGATGGCCGTGGTGTTGATGGTGCGGCCTTGGGGCCTCATGGGCAAACCGCTGAGCGATGCTCGTGCGCCCGCCGTCACCCACCACCATGCTGAGTTGCCTGTGGCTCAACGTCGTGTGGCGTGGCTGGTGGTAGCCGCAGTAGCCGTGGCTCTGCCTTGGCTCAGCAGCGACACACCTTATGTGTTGGTGTTGGCGGTGGACGTGTTGGTGGCTGCGCTGTTTGCGGCGAGCTTGCACTTCATCATGGGGCCTGCGGGCATGCACTCGTTTGGCCATGCGGCGTATTTGGGGCTGGGCGCGTATGCGGCGGCGCTGTTGGTGTTGCAAGCGGGCGTGTCGCCCGAAGTGGCGTTGGTGGCGGCACCGCTCGTCACCGCGCTCATCGCCATGCCCATGGCGTGGTTTGCGGTGCGTTTGTCGGGCGTGTACTTGGCCATGCTCACGCTGGCGTTTGCGCAAATTGTGTGGTCGGTGTGTTTTCAATGGGACAGCTTCACCGGCGGCAGCAACGGCCTCACCGGCGTGTGGCCCAGCGCGTGGCTGCAAGACAAAACCCACTACTACGCGCTCACCTTGGCCTGCGTGGCCTTGGGCGTGTGGGTGTTGCGCCGCCTCATGGCATCGCCCTTGGGCTACGCACTGCGAGCCAGCCGCGACTCGGTGGCTCGCGCCCACGCCATTGGTTTGAACGTGGCGCGTTTGCAGTGGGTGGGCTTTGTCATCGCCGCAGCATGGGCAGGTTTGGCGGGCGCACTGTTGGCGTTTTCTAAGGGCAGCATTTCGCCCGATGTGTTGGGCGTGGGCAAATCGGTGGACGCGCTCATCATGGTGTTGTTGGGTGGTGTGGAGTCTGCCGTGGGCCCGCTGGTTGGCGCACTTACCTTCACCGTGCTGCAAGACAGCTTGGCGCGTAGCACCGACTACTGGCGTGCTGTGATGGGCGGTGTGATGCTGCTGTTGGTGCTGGTGTTTCCGCAAGGCATCGCCGGTGGCTTGCATCAGCTCTGGTCGCGTTGGACTTCGCGTGTGCAAGTAGGCGCGGATGCTTCTGCACACACGCCTCGCCAAACGTCCTCCGGAGGTTCGGTATGAGCACCCCTCTGTTGCAGGTGAGCGCCCTTCGCAAATCATTCGGCGGCAATGTGGCGGTGAACGATGTGTCGTTCACCTTGCAAGCGGGCGAGTTGCTCGCGCTCATTGGCCCCAACGGCGCGGGTAAGTCCACCACCTTCAACTTGGTCAACGGCCAACTCGCGCCCGATGCTGGGGGCGTGTGGCTCGATGGTCAATCGTTGTTGAGCTTGCCGCCCCACGCGCTGTGGCGCATGGGCGTGAGTCGCACGTTTCAAGTGGCGCAAACCTTTGCGTCATTCACCGCGCTGCAAAACGTGCAAATGGCCTTGCTCTCGGCACAAGGCCAGTCGTTCAACCCATGGCTGCGTGCGAACCGTCAACAACGTGACGAAGCCATGCACTTGCTAGACCAAGTACACCTCAACGCCTACGCCGACCACGCCTGCGGCGCGTTGGCCTATGGCGACATCAAACGCTTAGAGCTGGCCATGGCTTTGGCCAACCAACCGCGCCTGCTGCTCATGGACGAGCCCACCGCAGGTATGGCCCCCGACGAACGCCACGCGCTGATGGACCTCACGCGCCAACTGGTGCAGCAGCGCCAAGTGGGCGTGCTGTTCACCGAGCACAGCATGGACGTGGTGTTTGAACACGCCCACCGCGTGGTGGTGATGGCGCGTGGGCAACTCATTGCACAGGGCACGCCGCTGCAAATTCAGCACGACCCACAAGTGCAAGCCGTGTACTTTGGCAGCGGCAAAACTTTTAACCAAGGCGGCCACGCATGAACGCGCACCTGTTGGACGTGACGTGCTTAAGCGCCCACTACGGCGCAGCGCAAGTGCTGTTTGATGTGAGCCTGCATGTGCAGCGCGGCGAAGTGGTGGCGCTCGTAGGGCGCAACGGCGCGGGCAAGTCGAGTTTGCTCAAGGCCATCATGGGCCTCATGCCCCAGCGCAGCGGCGCGGTGTATTTGGATGGGCACGACCTGTCGCACGCTCAGCCTTACCAAGCAGCGCGTTTGGGACTGGGCTTTGTGCCCGAAGACCGCCGCATCTTCACCGACCTCACCGTGCTCGAAAATCTGCAGCTCGGCGTGCAAGCGCCGCGCCACTTTGCCACGGGGCAAGCCGCACCCGTGTGGACACTCGACCAAGTGTTTGCGCTTTTCCCCAACCTCGCCACCCTGCAACAACGCCGCGCCAGTCACATGAGCGGTGGCGAGCAACAAATGCTCACCGTCGCGCGCACCCTCATGGGCAACCCGCTCATGGTGTTGTTGGACGAACCGTCTGAAGGCGTGGCCCCCGTCATCGTGGAGCAGATGGGCGAAGCTATTCTTGCCTTGAAAGCGCAAGGTGTGAGCGTGCTGCTGTCAGAGCAAAACACCCACTTCGCGCAGTGGGTGAGTGACCGCAGTTACACGCTCGACCGTGGTGTGTTGAGCGCCTAAATCGGCTGCGGCCCCGCCTTGCCGTTTTTCACCACATAGCTCGCTTGCGTTTTCAAGCCCGCTTCGCTGCCCGCCGGAAATTTGGTGGTTCTGAACTCGCAGCGCACCTCTTTGGGTGTCACGGTGATGAGGCTGTAACCACGTTCGTCGGAGCGGTAGTGCAACAAGTCAGGATTGCTCTCGCGAATGAGCGCTGCCGCTTTGTCGCCCAAGCCACGCGAAGTGATGGAGGTGGTCACAAACTCGCTGGCGATGATGGGCGAGGCTGGATTGTTGGGCTCTAAGCGCAAGGGCGCGGCGACGTCGCAATGCACATCACCACCCAAGGTGACCACGTTGCTGAGCTTGGCGTCGACCACCGTTTGGAGCAAGCGTTTGCGGGCTTCGGGGTAGCCGTCCCACGCGTCGTTCCAGTAGCTGCGACCTCCTGGGGTGGGCACGCTGGTTGAGCTGATTTGTGTGGCTTGCGCCACCAGTTTCCACTGGCGCTTGGAGGCACTCAAGCTCTCGGTCAACCAACGCTCTTGCTCAGCACCCAACATGCTGCGCGATGCGTCATTCAGCTCGTCGCACTGCAACACCATGCGGCCACCGCCGCGCACGGGGTCTCGGCACGCTTGGGGGCTGCGGTATTGGCGGCAATCGAGCATCCACACATCGGCCAATTTGCCCCAGCTGAGTTGGTCGTACAAACGCATGTTGGCAGGGTTGTGCGCATCTGGCCCAAGCAACAAAGGCTGGTGCTCAAAGTACGCTTGGTAGGCCGCGGCGCGACGCAACAGCATTTGCTTGGGGTCGGTGTAGTGGCGGTCTTGGTCGTTGGCGTAGTCGTTGACCACCTCGTGGTCGTCCCACATCAGCACCCAAGGATGGGCTGCGTGTGCGGCTTGCAACGCGGGGTCGCGTTTGTATTGCTCGTAGCGCTCACGGTAGCCTTGCAAAGTTTTCGGCTCGTCGTTGCTGTGCTTGCGCAGAGCGTATTGCGGGTTGCTGCTTTCGTAGATGTAGTCGCCCATGAACAGCACAAAGTCGATCGCTTGTTTGGCAATGTCTTCGTGCGCGATGTACTGCCCTTGCTCATAGTGCTGGCACGAGGCCAGCGCGATACGCAGCTGTTTCACATCGGCATTCGCGGCGGGTGCCGTGCGTGTGTGGCCGACGGTACTACGTGCATCACCTTGGCTGAAGCGGTACCAGTAGTCTGTGCTGGGTTGCAGCTGTGTCACAGGCACATGCACGCTGTGGGCGCGGGTGGCATCGGTGACGACCTCGGTGGTGTAGACGCGGTGTTTGAGCGCGGCATCGGCGAACACCTCCACACGCACAGACCACGCCTGTGCCGCCGCAGCGCGGTCTGGCTCGGCAAACAGCAAACGCGTCCACAACACCACCGAATCTGCACGCGGGCGGCCACTGGCCACACCCAGTGCAAACGGCGAGGTGTGCCACTTGTGCCCAACGCTGCTGGGCTGTGCAGTGACGCTGAACCACGGCGACAGCGCCAAGGCCAAGGCGCTGCGTTGTAAACAAAGGTTGAATTGGCGTCGTTGCATGATGGCGGCTCGTTGCAGAGAGCCTCATGTTAAACGTCGCATGACTCAGGCCTATGTTCGGCGCCAATGGAACTGCTTTGGCGTGCACTGAACACAGCCAGTTGCGGCCTGTGTTTAAGTTGTTAAGGGAGTTTTTGACCACCCGCCTTCAAACTGTCGGCACAACAGCACGATAGATAACGCTTACGCTTGCTCAGTCTGGGTGCGTTTCATGCGCTCGCTTTTCCAATACACATCGTCACCGCCGTGCATGCGGTTGAGGACGCGGGAGAGGACAAACATGAGGTCGCTCAGGCGGTTGAGGTACTGGCGGGGGGCTTCACCAATGGCTTCTTCATTGCCCAAGGCCACCACGGCGCGTTCGGCACGGCGGGCGACGGTGCGGCACACATGCGAGAGCGAGGCACCCCGCGTGCCGGCGGGCAAGATGAATTCTTCGAGCTTGGGGAGCTGGGCGTTGTAGGTTTCGAGTGCGGCATCGAGGGCTTGCACGGCTTCTTCTTTGAGGAGTTCAAAACCAGGGATGGAGAGTTCGCCACCGAGGTTGAAGAGCTGGTGCTGGATTTCAACCAAGAGGTCACGCACGTCGGCGGGCATGTCTTCGCAGAGCAAAACGCCAATGTTGGAGTTGAGTTCGTCCACCTCGCCCATGGCGTGGACGCGCAAACTGTTTTTAGAGACGCGCTGGTTGTTGCCCAAACCGGTAGTGCCCGCGTCACCGGTGCGTGTGGCGATTTGTGAAAGTCGGTTGCCCATGTGCGTTGCCTCTTGAGTGTTGTTCTGTGCTTATTTTGCCTGTCGCACAGGGGCTTCTGGCTGACAAGGGATCTTCTTAAAATCAGGGATTGCTTTGGAGATATGCCATGAACGCCCCCACAGACCACGCACACCTCACGCCCGTTGTGGCGCAACGCGAGGTGCCCGCCGAGATGATTGCTGCGTTGCAGGCTCGTTTTGGCGCAAATTGTTCCACCGCGCTGGTTGTGCGCGAGCAGCATGGCCGCGATGAATCCCCCTTCACACACGTCCCCCCGCCTGCCGCAGTTGTGTTTGCCGAGTCCACGCAAGATGTGGCCGACGCGGTGAAGTTGGCCGCTCAGTACAAAGTGCCTGTGATTCCGTTTGGCGTGGGCTCCTCGCTCGAGGGGCATTTGCTGGCTGTGCAAGGCGGTATTAGCTTAGACGTGAGCCGCATGAACAAGGTGCTGAGCATCAACGCCGAAGACCTGACGGTGACCGTGCAGCCGGGCGTGACGCGCAAACAACTGAATGAAGAAATCAAAAGCACAGGCTTGTTCTTCCCCATCGACCCCGGTGCCGATGCGTCGATTGGCGGCATGTGCGCTACCCGTGCAAGCGGCACCAACGCTGTACGCTACGGCACGATGCGCGAGAACGTGCTGACGCTGGAAGTGGTGACTGCGAGTGGCGAAGTGATCCACACCGGCACGCGCGCCAAAAAATCAGCCGCCGGCTACGACCTCACGCGTTTGTTTGTGGGCAGCGAGGGCACGCTGGGGGTGATGACTGAAATCACACTGCGCATTTACCCCTTGCCAGAGGCTGTGTCCGCTGCCGTGTGCTCGTTCCCGAGCATTGAGGCCGCGGTGCACACCACGATTGCCACCATTCAAATGGGCGTGCCGATTGCGCGCGTGGAATTGCTCGATGGTGGGTCTGTGAAGATCGTCAACCAATACGCCAAGCTGTCTTTGGCAGAAACGCCTTTGTTGTTGATGGAGTTTCACGGCTCACCTGCTGGCGTGAAAGAACAAGCCGAGACCGTGCAAGAGATTGCCACCGAACACGGTGGCGTGGCGTTTGAATGGGCCACCACCCCCGAAGAGCGCACACGCTTGTGGACCGCGCGCCACAACGCTTACTTTGCAGCCATTCAAAGCCGGCCCGGTTGCCGCGCAGTGACCACCGATACGTGCGTGCCCATCAGCAAACTGGCCGATGCCATGTTGGATTCGATTGCCGAAGCCGATGCGTCTGGCTTGCCCTATTTCTTGGTGGGCCATGTGGGCGACGGTAACTTCCACATGGGTTACTTGATTGACCCAACCAACCCCAACGAACACGCACTGGCCGAGGAGCTGAACCACAAGCTAGTAGCGCGTGCACTGAGCCTAGGCGGCACATGCACCGGCGAACACGGCATTGGTTTGCACAAGATGAGTTTCTTACGCGCCGAAACGGGCGAAGGTGCGGTGGACATGATGCGCACCATCAAGCGGGCCTTAGACCCGCACAACATCATGAATCCAGGGAAGATTTTTTCACTGTGAGCATGTGCGCCACTTGGGCGCAAACCTTGGCAGCATCAAACGGTTTGAGCACTACCGCGTTCACCCCCGCCGAAGAGAAGCGCTCCAAGTCTTGAGGGTTCACGTTGGCCGTGAGGCCCAAGACGGGGGTTTCGCACACAGGGGCGGGCAACGTGTGTCGCAACGCCGTGGTGGCTTCAATGCCGTCCATCTCGGGCATGACCATGTCCATCAAGATCACATCGAAGTCTTGTTGGCGTAGCGCTTCCAAAGCTTTGCGTCCGTTCTCTGCCTCAACGAGTTCGCAGTTCTTCCAGCTGCTCTCGAGTATTTGACGCACGAGCAAACGGTTAATCGGGTGATCGTCCACCACCAAGAAACGTGGCACGGTGCTCACGGGCTCAACCGGTGCTTTGGCTTGCGGGGCCACCACCTGGGGCGGTGGGACCTCGACCAAGGGCAACGTGAACCAAAACATAGAACCCACACTGGGCTTGCTTTCAAAACCAATGTGCCCGCCCATGAGTTCGACCAAGCGCTGCGTGATAGATAAGCCCAAACCGTTGCCACCGTAACGTGACTGAATGTCATCTTCCGCTTGCACAAAGCGTTGGAAGATTTTGGGCTGCTGCGATTCAGGTATGCCAATGCCGCTGTCACGCACAGCGAAGCGCACACACAAGGGCTCTTGTCGCACATGCAATATGACATGACCTTGGTGCGTGAACTTGATGGCGTTACCCAAAAGGTTGACCAAGATTTGCATCAAGCGGTGACGGTCTGTGCGCACCCAATGAGGAACCGCATCGTCAATCGTGCAGGTGTATTGAAGATGCATGCTTTCGACGCGCTGTGCAAACAAATCGAAGGCCGTATGGATGGTGTCGCGCAAAGCAAAGGTTTCGTATTGCACATTGATCTTGCCCGCCTGAAGCTGCGAATAATCCAGCACGTCGTTGATGACTGTGAGCAAGTGATCCGCTGACTGACGCGTGTGGTTCAAAATTTTCAGCGCTTGCGGGTTGTTTGACACACGTGCCAGCAACATGTTGTTGAAGCCCAAAATAGCATTCATCGGCGTGCGCAGTTCATGGCTGACCGTGGCGATGAATTGCTCACGCAGGGCTGCCGTTCGCAACAACTCTTTGCGCTTTTCTTCAAGCTCAATGTTGCGCTGCGCGCTGGCGGCATACGCTTGGCGAAAGAGGTTGTCGTACAAGAACGGTACGGTGATGGCCACCAGCGTCACCACCGAATAACTGGCAAACGAGGACATGACTTGCGCTGCTCCCAAGGTGGGATTGGCGGGCAGCCAACCCTGCCAAGTGATGTAGGCCATTGACAGTTCGACGCCCACGACTAACAACATCCACACCAAACCCGTCAAACGACTGATGGCATAAAAGGGAATGAGCGGCATGGCGGTCATCCACGCCATACGTGGCGAAAAAATACCGCCCGACATCCATGCGGCATAACTCACTTGCAGCAGGCCTGCGAGCACCCCAAGATTAACGGCGACATGCAAAGGCATGCCCCAAATAAACAAGAGCTGCAAGACCAACAACACAATAGCAAACGCCAAAGGCACGGGCACCCCGTTTGGGTAGGGCGTGATGATGGCCAACACCACCATGGCTGCAATCAATAGCCAGACAATGAAGAACAAATAGGGCAAAAGTCCTTCTTGAAAGCGCTTGGGCAAATGCGGTACGGCCCAAGCCATGAATGCATCGAATTTGCTAGGTTTCATGATTGACGACTTGCAACGTGCGCAGCAAGTACGTTAGAAATTTTGGCGATGAGCTGCTGCTCGTCAAGCGGCTTATGCAACACATCATTCATGCCTGAAGCCAAACATCGGTCTTGATCCACAGGGTTGGCGCTGGCTGTCAAAGCCACGACAGGCAAGTCACAAACTGGCGACGGGAAGTTGTGGCGCAATGCTTGGGTGACTTGCATGCCATCCATCTCAGGCATGACCATGTCCATCAAGACCAGGTCAAACGATTGGGTGCGTAATTTTTCTAACGCAATCGGTCCGCTGGTAGCCTCAACAATATCGGCCTTGGCAAAGCACTTTTTCAGCATCATGCGGGCCACCAACAAGTTCACGGCGTTGTCATCGACCAACAAAATTTGCAACGGCTTGTCGATCAACAAGCGCGCCATCTCTGACGCTGCTTTGGCTTCTTTCACCGCGACGCTGCGCAGGGGCAACTGGAACCAAAAACGGGCACCCTGCCCCTGTAAGCTGCTCACACCAATCGTGCCGCCTTGCAGGTTGACCAACCGCTCACAAATCGACAGACCCAAGCCTGTACCGCCATATTGGCGATTGGTTTGCACGTCGGCGTGCTCAAAGCCGTTGAAGATTTGCCTTTGTCGATCGGGTGCAATGCCAATGCCTGTGTCTTGCACCTCAAACAAAACACCACCACCAACGGCTTGCGCGCGTAAATAAATGCGCCCTTCGGCGGTGAACTTCAGTGCGTTTTCCAACAAGTTATTGAGCACTTGCGTCAGCCGTTGACGGTCACCTTTGACCCACATGTTCTGAACGGCAGAGGTCTCTAAATGCAACGCGATGCCTTTGGCTTGCGCCTTGGGTTGCAAGGTGGCAAGTGCTGCGGCCATGGTTTCATGCAAAGAAAACTCATCCTCACGCAAGGTCAAGCGTCCAGCTTGAAGCTGTGAAAAATCCAAGATGTCGTTCACAACTTGTAGCAACTGTTCCGTCGAGCGACGAATGAGATCAACGACTTCGGCATCTTCCGCACGCGAGGCAAGTTCGTTACGCAAGATGCCATTGAGGCCCAGAATGGCGTTCATGGGTGTGCGCAGCTCGTGCCCCACGGATGCAATGAATTCATCTTTGTGTGCCTGCGCACGAATGAGGGCTTGATGCGTTTGTTCGAGCTCGGCGTTGCTTTGGTCCATGTTGGCCACTTGGCTTCGGTGCATGCGCTCCGTCACAAACACCACAAACATCGCCAAACCGAGTACGAGCAACTTGCTGGCAACCGTCCACGCCATGACATCGTTGCTCATGTTGATGTCACTTTCAACCAAGCCTTGTTGGCTGATGTGCAACAGAAACGAATTAACGACGAACACAACACATACCCAAAAGAGAGCAGGTATGCGGTCAAGCAACAAAATGGCGAGGAGCATGGCCGCCGTGATCCACACCAACACCGGTGAATTGATACCACCTGTCTTCGATGCCAAATAGACGATATATGCCACCGACCAAACCATGGTGCTGTGGGCGATGAGCAAATAAGGCACACCCGACAAGAGCAAGGCAAACAAGCCAAAATATCCAGCGGTGCCGATCAAGTTGGCAACGTGGTCGTAGTCGGGTTGGTAGATGAAATAAAAAGGAAGCGAACATGCCCCCACGAGCACCAAAATGTAGCTGAGTAAGCTGCGACGACGATCAAGCTCTGAGCCTTCAAAGAAGCTCTTGGGCAAAAGCGCAGGTTGCAACTTCTCAAACATAAACGTTTAAGGCTTGCGCAATTTATCAATCAACCCATTCAGCTCGTCAATCGAACCAAACTGAATGGCCAACTCGCCCAACTCTTCCACACGACCGTGACGCTTGACGCGTTTTTTGACGCGCACTTCCACTTGCGCGGTGAGCAAATCAGACAACTCTTCTTCGATGCGTTTGATGTCGCGCGACTTTTCGCTCTTGGGTTTTTGTGGCACGAGGTTGAATTCGGCGCTGAGTTTTTTGACCAAACTCTCCGCTTCACGCACCGACATTTTTTTGGCGCTGATTTGGTTGGCCGCGGTGATTTGCGTGGCGCGGTCGAGCGCCAACAACGCACGGGCGTGGCCCATGTCAATGTCGCCCGCCATGAGCATGGACTGCACGGGGTCGGCCAAATTGAGTAAGCGGAGCAAGTTGCTAGCGGCGCTGCGCGAACGACCCACAGCTTGTGCGGCAAGTTCGTGGGTGAGGCCAAATTCTTTGATGAGGCGTTGCAGGCCTTGCGCTTCTTCCAACGGGTTGAGGTCTTCACGTTGGATGTTTTCAATCAAGGCCATCGCTGCCGCGGCTTCGTTGGGCACGTTGCGCACGAGTACGGGCACGGTGTCTAAACCCGCGAGTTTGGCGGCTCGGCTGCGGCGTTCGCCCGCGATGATTTCGTATTTGCCGGCGTTGGGGCCATCGTGCAACTGGCGCACAAGAATGGGCTGCATGATGCCTTGCGCTTTGATGCTCTCGGCCAATTCGTACAGCGCACCTTCGTCCATGCGCGTGCGGGGCTGGTACATGCCCGCCACCATTTGGCTCAAGGGCAAGGTGCTGGGCAGGCCTTCAGCAGCCGCCGTTTGTGCCGCAATGGTGTCGTCGACTTTGGGGCCGAGCAAGGCTTCAAGGCCGCGGCCTAAGCCTTTGGGTTTTTTAGTGACCATTTTTTTCTTTCAGTAAATCTTGTAACAAGGCAAAGCCTTCGGGCCAATCGCCCAAGTGTGAGTCTGCGTTGATGTGACCGCTCATGCCGCAATCCACCAAGCGCGAGCCCCACGCATGGGCCAAGCCACTGGCACGCAACAGGCTGCAAAAAGCATCATTACGACTAGCGGCAAGCACACTTGGAAACGGCAAACGCTCACGCACGATGGGACTCCAGCTGTGCAGCATGTGTTGCATTTCGGGGCGCTCCACATCGGCCGGCGCAACAAGCAACGCGCTTTTGACTTTGTGTGCATTCAGCGAATGGGCCGCCCACGCCGCGACCAAAACACAACCCAAACTGTGTGCCACCAACACGGCACCCGGATTCGCCAACACGGCTTCTTCGAGCTGCATCATCCAATCGCCACGCAGGGGGAAATCCCAGCTGTGTTGCTCCACACGGGTGTAGCCATGCGCGCTCTGCCACAGGCTTTGCCAGTGGCCAGGGCCGCTGTTGTGCCAGCCGGGAAGAAGAAGGACTGCTGCTGCCATGCGCGTTGGCTGAAGCAATTAGAACGACTTGACGCGCTCGACCATCTCGTGCGCGAAGTCGACAAAGGCGTGACTGCCCTTCGCGGATGGATCAAAGACCACGCCGGGCAAACCATAGCTCGGCGCCTCTGCCAAACGCACGTTGCGCGGAATCACAGCGCTGAACACTTTGTCGCCAAAGTGGTCTTTGAGCTGCTCGCTCACTTGTTGTTGTAGCGTGATGCGCGGGTCAAACATGACGCGCAAAAGACCAATGATTTTGAGGTCGCGGTTGAGGTTGGCGTGCACTTGCTTGATGGTATTTACCAAGTCGGTCAGGCCCTCTAACGCAAAGTATTCGCACTGCATCGGCACGATGACGCCATGCGCCGAACACAAACCATTGAGCGTGAGCATGGACAACGAGGGCGGGCAATCAATAAGCACAAAGTCGTACTCAGAATCCACAGCGGCCAAGGCTTGCTTGAGTCGATTTTCGCGGCGCTCCAGAGAGACGAGTTCAACTTCTGCACCGGCCAAGTCACGGTTGGCACCCAAGACATCGTAGGTAGGGATTTTTGCGCGCACGCCATCGGTGCCCCAGTTGCTGCGAATGCGGGCTTCGGCCACGCTGGCTTCCTCAAGCAACACGTCATAGACCGATAACTCCATCTCGCGCTTGTCGACGCCCGAGCTCATGGTGGCGTTGCCCTGCGGGTCCAAGTCCACCATCAAGACACGCTGCCCAACAAAGGCCAAGCCTGCTGCCAAGTTGACGGTGGTGGTGGTCTTGCCGACACCACCTTTTTGGTTGGCAACGCAGAAAATTTTGGCCATACGGAACTTTCGAAAGAGACGGAAAAATTATTTGAACAAGACCAACTTCAAACCAAAACCAATGAGCAACGCGCCCGCGATTTTGTTGAGAATCACACCGATGATCGGGTTGGCTCGGACACGTTCAGCCAAATGGTGCGTCAAGAGCACCAGCCCCAAACCATAAGCGAAGGTGAGCGCCGCAATGGTGGCGGCCATCACAGCAAATGTGAGTAGCCCCAAGTGAATGGCCGGGTCCACAAACAACGGAAAGAAAGCCATGTAAAACACGATCGCCTTCGGATTGAGCACCGTGATGAACAAGCCTTGGCGAAAGTAATGATCGGGCGTCATGTTCAACACGGGACCATCCCCCGCTTTGGTGTTGTACAACGAGTAGCCCAAGCCGATCAAGTACGCCGCGCCGACCCACTGAACCGTGCTGTACAACGCCGGGTAATTGATGAGCACCGCCGACAAACCGGCCACGGCCAGCCACAGCAACACTTGGTCACCGGCAATCACGCCCAGCGTTGTGGTCAGCCCAGCACGCACGCCACCCCTGCCTGTTGCGGTCAACAAAGCCAAATTGCCGGGGCCTGGAATGGCCAAAAAAATAATGATGGCCACGGCAAAAGCGCCGTAGTCCGCGATACCGAACATAGAAGACTCAGATTTTTAACTGAGAGAAGTTTAACCGCGCATCCAGATGATGCAGCGCTCGGCATCCAAACCGGGCACTTGGAGCTGTTCCACGTGAAACACTTTGACGTTTTCAGGCAACACCGCCAGCTCTTGGTCTGGGTGTTTGCCCTTCATGGCCATCCACACGCCATGCTCAGCCAACGCGGATTGAGACCAAGTGGTGAAGTCAACCAAAGAGGCAAAGGCACGGGAGCAGACTACGTCGAAGGGTTCGATCAAGCTCTCGACCCGTGCGTGTAGACCTTTGAGATTCGGCAACTTCAAGGTAGCGGCGACCTGCTGAATGAACGCTGCTTTTTTGGCCACGGTGTCGACACACGTGATCGAGACCTCGGGGCATGTGATGGCAATCACAATGCCCGGCAAGCCCGCACCCGACCCAACGTCCAACAGCTTGTAGCCACCGCCCTCTGGCAAACCCAACTTGGCCAACTCGCGGCGTAGCGGCGCGATAACGGCTAAGCTGTCGAGCAAGTGGTGCGTGAGCATTTCATCGGCATCGCGCACAGCCGTGAGGTTGTAGACCTTGGTCCACTTGGCAATCAAGTCCATGTAGGCCAACAATTGGTTTTGCTGGTCCGACGTCAGCACCAGACCCAAACCATCAAGCCCTTTTTGCAAGGCAGGCAGCAACGGATGCATCATGCCGCCTCTGCCGAATTGTCGGCCGACTCCTGCGCAAAGCCTTTGACGCGCGAACGCTTGAGGTGAATCAGCAACAAAGAAATCGCCGCAGGCGTGATACCCGATAAACGTGACGCTTGCCCCAATGTCTCTGGGCGCTGGCGACTCAGGCGCTGACGCACTTCAAACGACAAAGCGGTGACTTGGTTGTAGTCCAAGTCTTCGGGCAGCTTGAGGTTTTCGTAGTGGGCGGCACGTTGCACCTCATCGCGCTGGCGGTCGATGTAGCCAGAGTATTTGGCGGCAATTTCGATTTGCTCGATGATGGCGCGGGCGGTTTCACGTGAAACATCGTCGCCCACGAGGCCATCGAGCAGCTCTTGGTTTTGGTACTTGGCCTCGTCCAACGACATCAGGCCTTGATAGCTCACATCGGGGCGGCGGAGCAAATCTGCCAGGTTGTATTCGCGGTCAATGCCCTTGCCCAGCACGCGCTCGGCTTCTGCAGCAGGCAAGTTGCGGGGGTTGACCCAGATGGATTTGAGGCGTTCTGTTTCACGTGAAACAGCATCGCGCTTGCGGTTGAACGCATCCCATCGGGCATCGTCCACCAAGCCCATTTGGCGGCCAACTTCGGTCAAACGCATGTCGGCATTGTCTTCGCGCAGCTGCAAACGGAACTCGGCGCGGCTGGTGAACATGCGGTACGGCTCGGTCACGCCCTTGGTGGTGAGGTCGTCAACCAACACACCCAAGTAGGCCAAGTCGCGTCCGGGCGTCCACGCACCGCCAAAGTCGTTGGCTGCGCCTGCCAAGCTGCGGCACTGCAACGCCGCATTGATGCCGGCAAACAAGCCTTGGGCTGCCGCCTCTTCATACCCAGTAGTGCCATTGATTTGGCCAGCAAAGAACAAGCCGCCGATGGCGCGGGTTTCAAAACTGCGCTTGAGTTCACGCGGGTCAAAGTAGTCGTACTCGATGGCATAGCCGGGGCGAATGATGTGGGCGTTTTCCAAACCCTTCATCGAGCGGACCAAGTCGTACTGAATGTCAAACGGCAAGCTGGTGCTGATGCCGTTGGGGTAGTACTCGTGAGTGGTCAGGCCTTCGGGCTCTAGAAAAATTTGGTGGCTGTCTTTGTCGGCAAAGCGGTTGATCTTGTCTTCCACGCTCGGGCAGTAACGCGGGCCAACACCTTCGATCTTGCCGGTGAACATGGGGCTGCGGTCAAAGCCGGAACGGATGATGTCGTGGGTGCGCTGGTTGGTGTGGGTGATCCAACACGGCATGTGTTGCGGATGCATGGACGCACGACCCATGAAGCTGAACACCGGCACCTCGCCCAACACGCCAGCCGAAGGGGCGCCGTTGACGGTTTGGTTGGCCACGCCATCGCCCGGTTGCTCGGTGCATTGGCTGAAGTCAATCGTGCGTCCATCGATGCGTGGCGGCGTGCCGGTTTTCAAACGCCCTTGCGGCAACTTCAACTCTTTGAGGCGCGCCGACAAGCTAACAGCAGGTGGATCTCCTGCACGGCCACCGGCGTAGTTGTTCAAGCCCACATGAATCTTGCCGTCTAAGAATGTGCCCGCTGTCAACACCACGGTGCGGCTACGGAACTGAATGCCAGCTTGGGTACAGGCGCCGACCACGCGATCACCTTCCACCATCAGGTCATCCACGGCTTGTTGGAACAGCCATAAGTTGGGTTGGTTTTCCAACATGCGGCGAATGGCCGCTTTGTACAAAATGCGGTCGGCTTGCGCGCGAGTGGCGCGCACGGCGGGGCCTTTGGAGCTGTTGAGAATGCGGAATTGAATGCCCGACTCGTCGGTGGCCAAGGCCATGGCACCGCCCAAAGCATCCACTTCTTTGACCAAGTGGCCTTTGCCAATGCCGCCGATGGACGGGTTGCAGCTCATCTGGCCCAAGGTTTCGATGTTGTGGCTTAAGAGTAAAGTTTTAGCACCCATGCGCGCCGCAGCCAATGCGGCTTCGGTGCCCGCATGACCACCGCCAACGACGATGACATCAAACTCTTGGGGATACAACATAGAACCAACCTTTGGGTGTGCGAGATGCACAAATGCGCAGAGGCTGTGCGCCGCCCTGCTTAGCAGCGGGCGATTTTACAAGGCCGCAAGAAACGGCGTAATCATCAAGGCTTCCAGCGCTTGAGCAACAGCGCATTGGTCATCACGCTCACCGAACTCAGGGCCATCGCCGCCCCAGCCACCACAGGGCTCAAGTACCCCATCGCGGCCAACGGAATACCTGCGGCGTTGTAGGCAAAAGCCCAAAACAAATTCTGGCGAATCTTCGCCACCGTGCGGGCCGACACATCCAAAGCCCCTGCCACCAAAGCCACATCGCCACGCATGAGCGTGATGCCTGCGGCCTGCATAGCCACATCGGTGCCACCACGTTGACCATCGGCGTTGAGGTTGGCCATGGCCAAGCCCACATCCGCAGCAGCCAAGGCCGGTGCATCGTTGATGCCATCGCCCACAAACGCCACCACATGCGGTGAACCATTGGGGTTGTGCTGCAAACGTTGCACCATCGCGGCCTTGTCTCCGGGCATGACTTCGGCGTGAACCTCGTCGGCACGCAAACCCAGCCTAGCCGCCATGGCTTGCGCCGCACCGGCGTTGTCGCCTGAAATCATGGCCAAACGCAAGCCACGCTGGCGGAGTTTGGCCAAGGCTACTTGCACGCCCGCTTTGGGCTCGTCCCCAAACGCCAACACGGCGAGCACAGCCACGCCTTGCTGGGTGCGCTCGGCCAACACCGACACGGTTGCGCCCTGCGCCTGCAACTTAGCCGCATGGCTCTGCCACTCTCCCGCAGGGGCTTCTAGCGCAGACATCCAACGCAAACTGCCCAGCATCAAATGGCGGCCTTGCACCACGCCTTCGTTGCCAAAGCCTGCGACAGCTTTGACGGCTTCGGGTGTCGCGCGGTCCAAGCCTTGCGCTTTCGCCGCTTGCACCACCGCATGCGCCAAGGGGTGTTCGCTGCCGCTTTGCAAGCCTGCCGCTAAAGCGAGCAAGGCTTGGGCATCCGAAGTCATCTGTCCAGCATTGGCAACTTCGGGTCGCTCAAACTCTTGTGCGGCCAGCAACGACAACAAGCGGGGTTGTCCTACAGTGAGCGTGCCGGTTTTGTCAAAGGCCACGGTGTCCACTTTGTGCGCAACTTCCAAGGCCTGCGCATCTTTGATGAGAATGCCGTGCTTTGCCGCCACACCCGTTCCCGCCATGATGGCAGCTGGCGTGGCCAAACCCAAAGCGCAGGGGCACGCAATGACCAACACCGCCACGCAATGGATGAGCGACACCTCTAAGCTGTGTCCTGTGAACCACCAAACCAACAGCGTGGCCAAGGCCAGCACCAACACCACAGGCACAAACACGGCAGACACTTGATCGACCAAGCGTTGAATGGGGGCTTTGGCCGCTTGCGCGTCTTCGACCAAGCGGATGATGTTGGCCAACACGGTGGCCGTGCCAGTAGCGCTGACGCGAATGACCACACGCCCCTCACCATTGATGCTGCCGCCCGTCACGCGTGCATCCAACGTCTTGTGCACGGGCAAGGGTTCGCCAGTGAGCATAGCTTCGTCCACTTGGGTGTTACCTTCCAGCACCACACCATCCGCGGCAAAACGCTCGCCGGGCAACACCACCAAACGGTCGCCAGGCAACAATTCTTCGATGGGAATTTCAACTTCACCATCGAGCGTGATGACGCGCGCACGCGCAGGACGCAACGCGTGCAAAGCACGAATGGCATCGGTGGTTTGGCGCTTGGCGCGGGCTTCAAGCCACTTGCCCAACAGCACCAAGGTGATGACCACCGCAGAGCCTTCAAAGTACAGATGTACCATCGTGCCCGCAGGCGCCGTGAGCCACAGCCACACCGACAACGCCCACCCTGCACTCGTGCCCAGCGCAACCAGCAAATCCATATTGCCGCTGGCCGCCAGCAACGCGTGCCAACCGGCTTTATAAAAACGCGCACCCAACACAAACTGCACAGGCGTGGCCAGTAAAAACTGCCACAGCGCAGGCAACATCCAATGTTGGCCCAGCGCATCGCCCAACATGGGCAACACCAACGGCGCACTGAGCAACAAGCCCACAGCGACCGGCATAAAGCCCGCCCAAGGGCCCTCTGGTGCGAGTTCTAGGTGTTGGGCAGCCAAGGGCTCATATCCTGCATCTCGCACCGCTCGACGCAGGCGGGCTTGTTGGGTTTGTTCGGTTTCTTCCGTTTGGTTGGCTGCCCACGTGACGCGGGCGGATTCGGTAGCCAAGTTCACGCTGACCGATTCAACGCCAGGCAGTTTGGCAATCGCGCGTTCCACACGGGCCACGCACGACGCACAGGTCATTCCACCAATACCGATATCGCAGGACAATTCAGACATGAGGTAAGGTTACACCTTTATAAGGAGTCAGTGATGGATAACACGTTTCAAGTTCAGGGCATGACATGCGGCCATTGCGAAATGGCCGTCAAAAAAGCCATTGCGCGCTTAGACCCAGAGGCCAAAGTCGAGATTGACCGTGCCACTGGCAAGGTCGATGTGCACAGCAACAAGTCGCGCGAGGACATTGCGCACGCGATTGCCGACGAAGGTTACCAAGTCGCATGAGCGCGATCACTCACGCTCGCGGTGTGGAGCGTTTGGTGCGGGGCCAAGACACGAAAGACGGTGCAGGTGTACGACTGACACGTGTACTCAGCCACGATTTGCAAGAACGCCTTGACCCATTTTTGATGCTCGATGCGTTTGGCAGCGACAACCCTGGCGACTACATTGCGGGCTTCCCCAACCACCCGCACCGCGGCTTTGAAACGGTGACCTACATGATTGCAGGTCGTATGCGCCACAAAGACAGCGGCGGCCACGAAGGCCTGCTGCAAAACGGTGGTGTGCAATGGATGACCGCTGGGCGAGGTCTCACCCACAGCGAAATGCCCGAGCAAGAAGAAGGAGTGATGGAAGGTTTCCAGCTGTGGCTGAACCTGCCTGCGAAAAACAAATTGTGCGAACCTTGGTACAGCGACATTCAAAGCGCAGACATTCCTGAAGTCACGACCGAGCAAGGTGTGTTGGTGCGCGTGATTGCAGGCCACGCCCACGGCACCGATGGTGCGATGCAGCGTGAACACACCGAGCCTGTGTATTTGGATCTGCACTTCCCCTCCAACGACAACGCTGTGTTTGAACAGCCCTTGCCTGCCACGCACAACGCGTTTGTGTATGTGTACCGTGGTGGCTTAGAGGTGGTGCAAGGTGAACACACCACGGCGGTGCCCATCAAGCGCATGGCCGTGTTAACAAACGGTGGTGATGGCGTGGTGCTACGTGCCCAATCCAACACGCGCGCCATTGTGATTGCAGGTCACCCCTTAAACGAGCCCATCGCACAATACGGCCCGTTTGTGATGAACACGCGTGAAGAACTGGTGCAAGCCGTGGACGACTTTCGTGCAGGGTTGATGGGCTAATCAGCTAAAACCAGCGCAACAAAACTTTACGAAACTTGTACAAGCGTGCACATGGGCGTAACACAAGCGGTTCACAGTACGAACTTGACAGAGGCACTTCGCTTCTGCTTTCAAGGAACTTCTATGACCCGTTTGAACACCACCCGTTTTGCACTGTCTGTTTTGTTGGCTGGTTCAGCCTTGGCTGCTGTGGTGCCTGCACAAGCTCAACCCATGATGGGTGAGATGGGCGTACACCACAACGAAGGCCGCATGCATGAGCGCATGACCAAGCATTGGGAACAACGTCAAGCTGAGTTGAAAGCCAAATTGCAACTCACACCCGCGCAAGAGCCTGCTTGGAATGCTTTTGTGCAAGGTATGAAAATGCCAGCCAAGCCATTGGCCCAACCTGTAGACCGTGATGCCTTGGCAAAGATGAGCACGCCCGAGCGCTTAGACAAGATGAACACCGCACATGAAGCCAATTTGGCGGCCATGCAAACGCACATCAAACAACGCACCGAAGCCACGCGTACGTTTTACGGCCAGCTGAGTGCCGAGCAACAAAAAGTGTTTGATGCACAAACCCTTCCAGAGCAAGGCCACTGGAAAGGCCCGCGCAATTAAACGTCGATGTTGCCAGCGCGCAAAGCGTTGTCTTCGATGAAGTTGCGGCGAGGCTCCACCTCGTCGCCCATCAACATGGTGAACACGCGGTCGGCTTCAATGGCATCGTCAATTTGCACACGCAACAAACGGCGCACATTGGGGTCCATCGTGGTTTCCCAGAGTTGCTCTGGGTTCATCTCGCCCAAACCCTTGTAGCGCTGACGTGCTGTGCTGTTTTCTGCTTGGGTGATGAGCCACTTCATGGCTTGGCGGAAATCAATCACCTTTTCTTCTTTGGCTTTGTCGCCTTCACCGCGGTGCACTTTTGAGCCTTCACCTAACAAGCCACGGAAGGTTTGTGCAGCTTCTGCCAAAGCGGCGTAGTCAGCCCCATGCACAAAGTCTTGGGTGATGACACTGCTCTTGACGTTGCCATGGTGGCGACGGCTAATGCGCAAAATCGGTTTGTCGGTACGCACATCAAACTCGCCTGAGGCTTCTGAACCGCTACCCAACTCACGCAATTTTTCTTGCATCGCTGCCGCTGATTTTTCGGCATCGGCCACGGTGTCGAGGTTGACAGACACGCCATCAGCCATGGCACGCAAAGCCTCGGCATCCATGAAACCGCTCAAGCGGGCAATCACAGATTCAGCCACTTGGTGCTTGCGGGCCAATTCGCTCAGGGTGTCGCCCGTCAACATTTGAGAGTTCGCACCACCCGTGCTGATCTTGGCGTCTTTCAATGCGATGCGTAACAAGAAACCGTCCAAAGCTGCCGCGTCTTTGAGGTACAGCTCTTCTTTGCCAGCCTTGACTTTGTACAACGGTGGCTGTGCGATGTAGATGTGGCCACGCTCCACCAACTCGGGCATTTGGCGATAGAAGAAAGTGAGCAACAACGTACGAATGTGCGCACCGTCCACGTCCGCGTCGGTCATGATGATGATGCGGTGGTAACGCAGTTTGTCCACGTTGAAATCGTCTGTGGCCGATTTACCTGAATCTGCGCTGGCTTTGCCAATACCGGTGCCCAATGCAGTGATGAGCGTCAAAATTTCATTGCTGGTCAGCAGTTTTTCGTAACGCGCTTTTTCAACGTTCAAAATCTTGCCGCGCAGGGGCAAGATGGCTTGGAATTTACGGTCACGGCCTTGCTTGGCTGAACCACCCGCAGAGTCACCCTCCACGATGTAGATTTCGCACAGCGATGGGTCTTTTTCTTGGCAATCAGCCAGCTTACCCGGCAAGCCCATGCCATCCAACACACCTTTGCGACGTGTCATTTCGCGGGCTTTGCGTGCTGCTTCGCGGGCACGCGCGGCTTCCACAATCTTGCCTGTGATGATCTTGGCATCGTTGGGACGCTCTTCCAAGAACTCAGTCAATGTTTTGGCCACGATGTCTTCTACGGGTGCGCGGACCTCGCTCGACACCAACTTGTCCTTGGTTTGGCTAGAGAACTTAGGCTCAGGCACTTTCACGCTCAACACGCAGCACAGGCCTTCACGCATGTCGTCACCGGTGACTTCCACCTTTTGCTTTTTAGCGATGTCGTTTTGTTCGATGTACTTGCTGATGACACGCGTCATCGCAGCACGCAAACCGGTCAAGTGGGTACCACCGTCACGCTGAGGAATGTTGTTGGTGAAGCACAAAACGCTTTCGTTGTAGCCATCGTTCCACTGCATGGCCACTTCTACACCAATACTGGTACCAGGAATACCGCCGTAGCTATCGGCTGGACGTTCACCTTCAGCATGGAACGCGTTGGGGTGCAACACCTTTTTGCCTGAGTTGATGAAGTCCACAAAGCCCTTGACGCCACCCGCACCGGAGAAATCATCTTCTTTGCCGCTGCGTTCGTCTTTCAAACGGATGCGCACACCGTTGTTCAAGAAACTCAACTCGCGCAAACGCTTGGCCAAAATTTCGTAATGAAAATCGTTGTTTTGCTGGAAGATTTCTGTATCGGGTAAAAAATGAACTTCTGTGCCGCGCTTCTCTGTATCGCCCGTAATGCGCATGGGAGAAACTTCCACACCATTCACTGTTTCAAGCAAACGGTTTTGCACAAACCCTTTAGAGAACTCTAAGGTGTGTACTTTGCCTTCGCGACGCACCACCAAACGCAAGGATTTAGACAAGGCGTTCACACAAGACACACCCACACCGTGCAAACCGCCAGACACCTTGTAGCTGTTCTGATTGAACTTACCACCGGCATGCAATTCGGTCAGCGCAATTTCAGCAGCAGAGCGCTTGGGCTCATGCTTGTCATCCATCTTCACACCGGTAGGAATACCGCGACCGTTATCCGTCACGCTGATGGAGTTGTCGCTGTGGATGGTGACCACGATGTCATCGCAATGACCCGCCAATGCTTCGTCAATCGAGTTGTCGACGACCTCAAACACCAAGTGGTGCAAACCTGTGCCGTCAGACGTATCGCCGATGTACATGCCTGGACGCTTACGAACCGCCTCAAGGCCTTCCAAAATTTGAATAGAGCCCTCACCATAGCCTTCACCGGCTGGAGGTGTGGCTGCGTTGTCAGGAGTTTGCGTAGGTTCGGTCATAACAAGTCTTCATGCGTGAGGCACAAGCACCTCACGGGTTCAATCGTAAAAAAGGAAAGCCACACATGCGTTAAATACGCATGGGCATCACCACGTATTTGAAGGTAGTGTTTTCAGGAATAGTGATGAGTGCAGAGCTGTTGGAATCTGCTAAGTCCACTTGCACCATGTCTTGGTCCATGTTGGTCAAGGCATCAATCAAATACGTCACATTGAAACCAATTTCAATAGCATCGCCGTTGTAATCAATTTCAAGTTCGTCTACTGCCTCTTCTTGCTCAGCGTTGCTTGACGCCACGCGCAGCACGCCCGGTTCCAAATTCAAACGCACGCCTTTGAATTTTTCGCTGGTCAAAATAGCAGTGCGCTGCAACGTCGCCAACAGGGCTGTACGACCCATGGTGATGGTGTTCTTGTGATTCTTTGGAATCACGCGGTTGTAGTCTGGGAACTTGCCTTCCACCAGCTTAGTCACAAACTCCATGCCGTCGAATGTGAACTTAGCCTGATTGCCTGCAAATTGCATTTCAATCGCGCCTTCTTTATCACTCAACAAACGCTGCATTTCGAGCACGGTTTTGCGAGGCAAGATGACTTCTTGGCGAGGCACTTCCACATCCAAAGTCGCAGAGGCAAAAGCCAAACGGTGACCGTCTGTTGCCACCAAACTGAGTTGCTTGCCTTCAGCCACAAACAAAATACCGTTCAAGTAGTAACGGATGTCATGCACAGCCATGGCGAATGACACTTGGTGCAACAACTCTTTCAGAGTCTTTTGCGGGACGCTGAACGAAGGACCAAAGTTAGCAGCTTCTTGCACCAATGGGAAATCTTCAGCAGGCAAGCTTTGCAACGTAAAGCGGCTCTTGCCACCTTTCAGAATCAGTTTGTTCTGGCTAGATTCCAAACTCACGGTTTGATCCGAAGGCATGGTGCGCAAGATGTCAATCAGCTTGCGTGCACCCACTGTGGTGGTGAAGTTGCCAGCATCACCATCGAGTTCAGCAGTGGTGCGAATTTGAATTTCTAAATCGCTGGTGGTCAGTTGCAGTGCACTGCCTGTCTTGCGAATTAATACGTTTGCCAAGATTGGCAATGTGTGACGACGTTCAACAATACCTGCAACAGATTGCAGAACTGACAAAACCTTGTCTTGTGTTGCTTTCAGTACGATCATCTCTTCCTCTTGTTTTCTTTATTTAAATTAGTAGTAGTAGATAAGCAAAGCATCTTTCTGTGGACAACAGCATTTTCCTCTTTTTTTTCAAGCACTTGAGGTGGTCTCAAAGGTGTTGGCAAGCTTGATTTTTTGCTGTCGTTCAAAACTGGATAACTTTTAAATTCCTACTTTTCTGTGGATAACTCTGGAGTTATCCAGAAACTACCCACAAGGTTGTTATTTTCTTGTTTTAGCCCTTGAGTGTTTGCTCTAGGACATGAAGTTGTTGGTTTAAATCAGCCATTTGTTGGCGTTCTGCTGTGATCTTTCGAACCGCATGCAATACCGTTGTGTGGTCACGTCCACCAAACAGCTCACCAATCTCTGGAAGGCTCTTTTGGGTGAGTTCTTTGGCAAGGTACATGGCAATCTGTCGTGGCTTTGCAATCGATGCTGGGCGCTTCTTGGAGTACATGTCCGCTACTTTGATCTTGTAATAGTCAGCAACGGTTTTTTGGATGTTCTCTACGGAAATCTGACGATTTTGAATAGACAGCAAATCACGCAAGGCATCACGCGCCAATTGAATTGAAATTTCTTTCTGATTAAAGCGTGAATAAGCCAAGATCTTACGCAAGGCACCTTCGAGTTCACGGACGTTGGAGCGCACATTTTTGGCAACAAAGAAAGCCACTTCTTCGGGCATTTCAGAGCCTTCAGAACGTGATTTGCTGATCAAAATCGCCACCCGCATTTCAAGCTCTGGTGGTTCGATGGCCACAGTGAGACCTGCATCAAAGCGAGAGACCAAACGCTCATGGATGTCTGTGAGCCCCTTTGGATAGGTGTCACTTGTCATCACGATGTGAGACTTCTTGGCCAACAAGGCTTCAAAAGCGTTGAAAAACTCTTCTTGGGTGCGTTCTTTGTTGGCAAAGAACTGCACATCGTCGATCAAAAGGAGGTCAAGCGAGTGGTAACGTTCTTTGAATTCATCAAAAGTTTTGCGTTGGTAGGCTTTAACCACATCCGAAACAAATTGCTCCGCATGGATGTAGAGAACTTTGGCATCTGGACGTTCGGCCAAGAGTTTGTTACCCACCGCATGCATCAAGTGAGTTTTACCCAAACCCACGCCGCCATAGATGAACAAGGGGTTGTACAGCTGACCCGGCATGGTGGCCACGTGCATGGCCGCAGCACGTGCCATGCGGTTGGCGGTGCCTTCCACCAAAGTGTCAAAGGTCAAGGCCGTGTTGAGTCGTGTGCGGGGTCCGCTGGGAATTCCCTCTTCCAGACCCACGAAGCTTTCAGGCAAAGATTCAAGTTCTTGTGAAAATGAAACAGGCTTAATACGTACGGGCGTTTCTTTAGGAGTGATCGCTAACTCAACTTGAACAATTTGCCCATGAAGTTGTTGCAACAAACTGGCAATTCGGTTGGCATATTGGGCACGAATCCAATCGAGCTTGAAGCGGTTACCGACCAAAATGACCACTTTGCTAAAGTCTTCAGCAACCGTCGCAGCCAAGGGCTTGATCCATGTGTTGAACTGCTGCTCGGGTAATTCTTGGGCCAGCTGATCGACGCAAGCTTGCCATAAACCATCACCTGATGTGGGTGGAAGGCCGTCTGCGGCAGAGGAAGGAAGACCCTGATTCATGAGATATTTTTCTGTGGATAGCTGCTTTAAAAAGGCAAGCAACTGAGCACTTTATCAAAAATTATCCACAGGTTGAACAAATCTGAAAGACTTTTTAAAAATGAGGCATCAAAAGAGTGTGGATAAAAGTCTGCAAGTGCCTCAAAAGTTTGAGATAATCATCGGTTTCCCTGATCTCTTCAGGGCTTAGCTTTTTGGAAAAATCATGAAACGCACTTACCAACCTTCTAAGACTCGCCGCGCTCGTACCCATGGCTTTTTGGTCCGTATGAAAACACGCGGTGGCCGCGCTGTGATCAACGCACGCCGCGCCAAAGGTCGCAAACGCCTCGCTGTCTAATTTTTGACCGCTGAACACAGGCCCGCGACCCAAGCGCCGTGGAACGTCTGAAACAGTGGTCAGAATTTCAGGCCGTCATGTCGGCAGGATCGGTGGCACGTACACCGCATTTTGTGTTGCACCAGTGGCGACATACTGCCAAAGCCTCTACAGGGTCTGGGTTTGAAGAAGCCCCGACCCTGTTTGTCGATGGTGTCTTGATGATGGGCGCACTCACCCCCAAGCGTTGGGCCAAGCGCGCTGTCACACGCAATTTGATTCGACGACAAATTCATGCGGTTTCGTGTGAGTTTGAAAAAAGCTTGAAGCCGACAGCCTATGTGGTTCGACTACGAGCAACGTTTAACCCTCAAAAATTTGTCAGCGCATCTTCAGATGTGTTGAAGCAAATGGTGCGCGAAGAACTCAAACAATTGTTTGGACATGTGAGCGCCGCATGATGCAGTCATTCCTAATGCTGTTGGTGCGTGGGTATCGCTTGTTGCTGAGTCCATGGCTTGGTTCGTCGTGCCGGTTTGAACCCACGTGTTCCGTGTACGCATTGCAAGCCCTTGAGCTTCATGGCGCTGCACGAGGCAGTTATTTGACTTTGCGCCGTTTGGCGCGTTGTCATCCTTGGTGTGTTGGTGGGCATGATCCTGTGCCGCCGACTCTGTTTACTTCTTTGACCTCTTCCAACTCTGGAAAGAAAACTTCATCATGAATGACTTTCGCCGCACCGTTTTGTGGGTGATTTTTGGTTTCTCCATGGTTCTTTTGTGGGACCAGTGGCAAGTCCATAACGGAAACAAAGCCACGTTCTTCCCCACGCCTGCGCAGCATGCCAAAGTAGCCGAGGCCGCAGCTTCGGGGACACCACAAGCGGCGGGCGTTCCTGCTGCGGTGGTCACACAAAACGCAGCCACGGTGCCTGCTGTTGAAACCCGTGCAGGCACCAAAGAGTTGGTGCAAGTGGAAACAGATGTGTTCAAACTCAGCTTTGACACCGAAGGCGGAACCTTGGCTCGCGTGGAGTTGCTCAAGCACGACGATGAGCAAAAGCCGGGTCACAAAATTGTGTTGTTGGACGACAGCAAAGACCGCATCTACACCGCACAAACGGGCTTGATTTCAAGCACCCCTGGCGTGGCATTGCCCACACACAAATCGGTGATGACAGTTCGCCCCGGCGCACGCAAGCTCAAAGACGGTGACAACGAGTTGTCCATCACGTTTGAGTCAGCTGTGCAAGGTGGCGTGAAGTTGGTCAAGACCTACACTGTCAAGCGCGGCGCTTACGACATGGCGGTCAAGCAAGACATCGTGAACACCGGTACACAAGATGTGGCTCCTCAGTTGTATTTCCAATTGGTGCGCGACGGCAACAAGCCTGCTGGCGAATCGTCGTTCTATTCAACCTTCACAGGCCCTGCGATTTACACAGACGCCAAGAAGTACCAAAAAGCAGAATTCGCTGACATCAAAAAGAAAAAAGTGGAGGTTGAAAAACAATCCAACACGGGCTACATCGCCATGGTGCAGCACTACTTTGCCAGCGCTTGGATCTTGCCCGAAGGCATGAACCGCGACATTTCTTTGGATGCGGTGGACATTGGTTCTGCCATGCCCGATTGCTGCTACCGCGTGACAGCCATTGCACCTTTGGACGCCATCAAGCCCGGCCAAAGCAAGAGCGTGACAGCTACCTTCTACGCAGGTCCCCAAGAAGAGAAAAAACTCGAAGCTTTGTACCCAGGCTTGGAATTGGTCAAGGACTACGGTTGGTTGACCATCTTGGCCAAGCCTTTGTTCTGGTTGTTGGATCAACTCAACAGCATTTTGAAAAACTGGGGCTGGTCCATCGTTAGCTTGGTGGTCTTGCTCAAAGCTGGTTTCTATTGGCTGAATGCACATGCCTACCAAAGCATGGCCAAGATGAAAGCCATCAATCCCAAAATCATGGAAATGCGTGAGCGTCTGAAAGACAACCCGCAACAAATGCAAATGGAGATGATGAAGATTTATCGCGAAGAGAAGGTCAACCCCATGGGCGGTTGCGTTCCGATTGCGTTGCAAATCCCCGTGTTCATTGCTTTGTACTGGGTGCTGTTGTCTACCGTTGAAATCCGCAATGCACCTTGGGTGGGTTGGATTCACGACTTGTCGGCACCTGACCCGTACTTCATCTTGCCTTTGGTGATGACGCTCACAACGCTGTTGCAAACCGCCTTGAACCCCGCACCACCAGACCCCATGCAAGCCAAGATGATGTGGATCATGCCGCTGGCATTCAGCGTGATGTTCTTCTTCTTCCCCGCCGGTTTGGTGTTGTACTGGATCACCAACAACGTGTTGTCGATCGCGCAGCAGTGGGTCATCAACACCCGCATGGGCGTACCACCGCAATTCAACTTGCCTAAGTTCTAAACGAGGAACCCAATTTTCAAAAGCCCGCCTCCTTCATCGGTTGGCGGGTTTTTTTCTGGACAATCTAGCCATGCTTGCTCAACACGACGCCCCCATCATTGCCATTGCCACTGCACCCGGTCGAGGGGCCGTGGGCATTGTGCGGGTGAGCGGCAAAAACTTGGCAGCGTTGGTTCAAGCCTTGTGTGGGCGAACACTCAAGCCTCGCGAGGCTACCTATTTGCCTTTGCTCGATGAGGGCGGTGTGCCGATTGACCATGTGTTGGCCTTGCACTTTCCGGGCCCCAACAGTTACACCGGCGAGGATGTGTTGGAGTTGCAAGCCCACGGTGGCCCGGTGGTGTTGCAGCTCATCTTGGCGCGTTGCCTGCGCGCGGCCGCCACGTTGAATGAGCAGAACAAACCATTGCTCAGAGGCCTGCGCTTGGCACAGCCGGGCGAGTTCACGCAACGTGCGTTTTTGAATCACAAACTCGACTTGGCTCAAGCCGAGGCCGTGGCCGATTTGATTGATGCCAGCACCGAAGCCGCCGCACGCGGGGCTAGTCGTTCGCTGGCGGGGGCGTTCTCAAACGAAATTCATCAGCTTCGTGATGCACTCATTCATCTGCGCATGTTGGTTGAAGCCACGCTGGACTTTCCTGAAGAAGACATTGACTTTTTAAAGCAAGCCGATGCACAAGGGCAACTCAATCGCTTGCAAGACAACTTGGGCCGTGTGATGGCCCAAACCAAACAAGGCGCGTTGTTGCGCGAAGGCATACGTGTGGTCATTGCGGGCCAGCCCAATGCGGGCAAGAGTTCGTTGCTCAACGCATTGGCGGGCGCTGAATTGGCCATCGTCACGCCCATTGCAGGTACCACGCGCGATGTGGTGCAACAAACCATTCAAATCGAAGGCGTGCCCTTGCACGTGGTGGACACCGCAGGCTTGCGCGAACACCCTGATGTGGACGAGGTGGAGCGCATTGGCATCGCCCGCGCATGGGACCAAATTGGCCAAGCCGATGCGGTGTTGTTCTTGCACGACCTCACCCGCAAAGACGACGCAACCTATGCCGCCGCAGACGCGCAAATTGAACAAGCCCTGCAAGACAAGTTAGACGCCCATGTGCGCGTGTTGCACCTCTGGAACAAAGCCGATGCAGGCCACGTGACGACGACGCAGCCGAGCCAAGACGCAGGCGCGGTAGCAACGCACATCACCCTGTCGGCCAAAACCGGAGATGGTTTGCCTGCCCTGCGCCAACAACTGCTGAACGTGGTGGGTTGGCAAGGCGGTAGCGCCGAAGGCATGTTCATGGCGCGCGAACGCCATGTGCAGGCTTTGCACGAGGTGGACGAGCACCTCATGCAGGCGAACGCGAGCTTGCAGGCCCAAGTGCCCGCACTCGATCTGCTAGCCGAAGAGTTGCGCCTGAGCCAAAACGCGCTCAACACCATCACGGGCGAGTTCACGCCGGATGATTTGTTGGGTGTGATCTTCTCGAGCTTTTGCATCGGCAAATAAGCTCACCCCGCCGATAAAATGACCGCATGACCCAAAAACATGCACACACCACCGGCACACCCGTGCAGGCGGATGACCAGCGTATCTTGCAACTGGCCCACGACACGTTAGACATTGAAGCCGAGGCCGTTCGCCATTTGCGCAACGGTTTGTCGCCGAGCTTTGTGCAAGCCGTGCGTGCCATTCTCAAAGTCACTGGGCGCGTGGTGGTGATGGGCATGGGCAAGAGCGGTCACGTGGGCCGCAAGATCACCGCCACATTGGCCTCGACCGGTACGCCCGCCATGTTTGTGCACCCAGCCGAAGCCAGCCATGGCGACCTCGGCATGGTCAAAGACACTGACCTCGTGATTGCGATTTCAAACAGCGGCGAAAGCGATGAGCTAGCCGCCATCATTCCTGTACTCAAACGTCAAGGCGTGCCACTGGTGGCGCTTACCGGCGGGGCGCAATCCACATTGGCCAACCATGCCGACATCGTGCTCAACACAGGCGTGTTGAAAGAGGCATGCCCACTCAACCTGGCCCCCACCGCCAGCACCACCGCACAAATGGCGATGGGCGATGCGTTGGCGGTTGCTCTGTTGGATGCCCGTGGTTTCAAAGCCGAAGACTTCGCACGTTCACACCCCGGTGGTGCGTTGGGCCGTCGCTTGCTCACCCACGTGAGCGATGTCATGCGCAGCGGCGATGCTGTGCCAAGCGTGTTGCCAACGGCGACCTTCAGCGACTTGATGCGCGAGATGAGCGCCAAAGGGCTGGGTGCATCCGCCATCGTGGACACCAACCAAAAAGTCTTGGGCATCTTCACCGATGGTGATTTGCGCCGCTTGATTGAAACCGGCACCGACATGCGCCAACTCATGGCGCAGCAAGTGATGCACGCCAACCCCCGCACGGTGCGCGCAAGCGCCTTGGCCGCCGAAGCCGCCGAACTGATGGAGTTGCATCGCATCACCAGCGTGTTGGTGGTGGACGAGCAAGGCATTTTGTGTGGCGCAATCAACACCAACGACCTGATGCGCGCGAAAGTCATTTGATGAGCACACACACACCCGCCCTGAACTTTGACCCCGCTTTGTTGTTGCGCGCACAAGGCGTGCGCGTGGCGTTCTTTGACGTGGATGGTGTGCTCACCGATGGCGGCCTGTTGTTCACGGAACAGGGCGAAACCATCAAGCGGTTTTGCACACTCGATGGACATGGCTTGAAGATGTTGCAAAAAGCAGGCATCACGCCTGCGGTCATCACGGGCCGCGACAGCGCCCCTTTGCGTACGCGGCTCAACGCCCTAGGCATCACGCACGTGCGTTACGGCACCGAAGACAAGGCACCTGCCGCACAAGAAATTTTGAACGAACTCGGGCTTGATTGGTCACAGGCGGCGCACATGGGCGATGATTGGCCCGACATGGCCGTCATGACGCGTGCGGCCTTTGCTTGTGCACCAAGCAATGCGCACATTGAAGTCAAAGCGGTGGCGCATTTCGTCACCGAGCGCGAAGGTGGGCATGGTGCAGTTCGTGAGTTGTGTGACTTGCTGTTGGTCGCCAGTGGCCGTTATGCAGACTTGCTGCGAGGTTACGTCGCGTGAGTGCAGTCACGCCGGTGTCGATGGCCCTACGCTTGCGCCGGGTGTGGGACCGTGTGGCGGTTTATTTGCCGCTGTTGCTCATGGGCGTGATGGCCATGAGCACTTATTGGCTGGTGCGCAGTACGCCTAGCCTCGGTGAGGCCGAGCTAGAGGCTGCACCGCGCCACGTGCCCGACTATTTCATGCACGAGTTCTCGGTCAAAGTGTTTGGCGCCGATGGCAAACTCAAAAGCGAAATCGTGGGTGTGGAGGGGCGGCACTTTCCAGACACAGATACGTTAGAAATTGATCAGCCACGCATTCGCATCTTGGGTGCCGAAGGTCGCATCACCACGGCTGTTGCCGCGCGCGGCTTGATCAACGCGGACGGCTCCGAGGCTCAGTTGTTTGATAAAGCCGTGGTGGTTCGCGAGGCGAGCACCAATGTGCAAGGTGTGGTGTCGCCGCGCAACGAGTTGCAGAGCGACTTTCTGCATTTGTTTGCCAACACCGAGCAGGTCCGCTCACACCTGCCCGTTGTCTTGGTGCGCGGTACGGGGGACCGGTTTACCGCGCAAGACGGCATTGACTTTGACAACCTAGATCAAGTCATGCAGCTCACGGGCCGCGTGCGTGGCACGCTGTTGCCGCCAAAAGACAAAGACAAGAAATAAAAAAGGCTCCCGAGGGAGCCTTTTGATTTGCAGTGAAGCAGATCGATCAGTAGCTGTTGCCACCACCGAAACCGCCGCGACCACCACCGCCGCCTTCACGACGACCACCGCCGTTGCCGCCACCGCCACCGCCGTAGGGGCTACGGAAACCACCGCCGCCGCCTTCACGACCGCCACCGCCGTAGCCGCCACCACCACCACCGAAACCACCGGTGCGGGGAGGACGTGGCTCCATGGGGCGAGCTTCGTTCACCACGAGGCTACGACCACCCAAAGGTGCGCCGTTCATGCCTTCGATGGCAGCTTGCGCTTCAGCATCGCTGCCCATTTCGACGAAACCAAAACCTTTAGAACGGCCTGTGTCGCGCTCCATCATCACTTTGGCGCTGGTCACAGAACCAAATTGACCGAAAGATTGCTCGAGGTCGTTGTCACGTACCGAGTATGGCAAGTTGCCAACGTACAGTTTGTTGCCCATGAAAGGGACTCCTTAAAACACATAAAACTAAGCGATGGAGTCCCGAACCGAAACTGACCGATCACCAAACACAACTTCATCTGTGACATGCACCGACGAAGCTGCGGCCATTATGGAGCACAAGTTGACTAAATAACCAAGCGTTTACCTGTATTTAACGCAATTCATGCCCCAAAAACCACAACCCAAGTGCTTACCAACTCACTTCACGGTCAGGCGACGATGTGATTTTGTGAACGGTCAAGTCAGCACCTTCAAACTCTTCTTCTTGGCTCATGCGCAAACCGAGCGTCATTTTGAGAACGCCGTACACGATGAAGCCGCCAGTCAACGCCCAAGCCACACCCATGGCTGTACCGGCCAATTGCGCTGTGAAGTTGATGCCGCCAATGCCGCCCATCGCCTGCGTGCCAAAAATGCCAGCGGCAACGCCGCCCCACGTGCCGCATAAACCGTGCAAAGGCCATACGCCCAACACGTCGTCAATGCGCCACTTGTTTTGTGTGAGTGTGAACATCACCACAAAAATGCCACCAGCCACGGCGCCCACCACCAACGCGCCCATGGGGTGCATCAAGTCAGAGCCTGCACACACGGCCACCAAACCAGCCAAGGGGCCGTTGTGTACAAAGCCAGGGTCGTTCTTGCCCATGATGAGGGCGACCAAGGTGCCGCCCACCATCGCCATCAACGAGTTCACGGCGACCAAGCCAGAAATCTTGTCGAGGGTTTGTGCGCTCATCACGTTGAAGCCAAACCAGCCCACGATCAAAATCCAAGCGCCCAAAGCGAGGAACGGAATGCTTGAGGGTGGATGTGCAGAAATCGCGCCGTCTTTACGGTAACGGTTGCTGCGTGCGCCGAGCAACAGCACAGCGGGCAACGCAATCCAACCGCCGACGGCGTGCACCACCACAGAGCCCGCGAAGTCGTGGAACTCATCACCGGTCAATGCTTTGATCCACGCTTGAAAACCGAAATGTTGGTTCCAAGCGATGCCTTCGAAGAAGGGATACACAAAGCCAACGATCACCGCCGTGGCGATCAGCTGGGGCCAAAACTTGGCGCGTTCGGCAATACCGCCCGAGATGATGGCGGGAATGGCCGCAGCAAACGTCAGCAAGAAAAAGAACTTCACCAACTCGTAGCCGTTTTTGTCGGCCAAGGATTCCGCGCCCATCATGAAGCTGGCGCCATAAGCCACGCCGTAGCCCACCACAAAGTAAGCGAGTGTGGACACACAGAAGTCCACCAAAATTTTCACCAGCGCATTCACTTGGTTTTTGCGACGAACCGTGCCCAGTTCTAAAAATGCGAAACCTGCGTGCATGGCGAGCACCATGATGGCGCCGAGCAGAATGAACAAAGCATCTGCGCCCTGTTTGTGTGCATCCATAAGTTAATCCTTGGAGTTTTGTTTTATTTTGGTGCGTTTTTGCACCCTTGTTTTGATATGCACCGGATGTATGCAAAAAATGCACCAAAGGGCGTAAGGCGACATCGGCGTATCTTTGACGGGCTGCTCCAAGCCAGCCCTTGCCGTGTTTAACGGTGAGATGTCCCGATAACGCGCACCATTTCCAAACACTTGTTGGAATAGCCCCACTCGTTGTCGTACCAGCTGACGATTTTGATGAAGGTGCCGTCTAGCGCGAGGCCCGCATCGGCGTCAAACACTGACGTGCAAGGCTCGCCACGGAAGTCGGTGGAGACCACTTTTTCGTCGGTGTAGCCCAGCACGCCTTTGAGGGCGCCTTCGCTTTGTGCTTTCATCTCTGCACAAATCTCTTTGTATGTCGCTTCAGTATTCAGCTCCACCGTCAAATCAACCACCGACACATCGGAGGTCGGCACGCGGAACGCCATGCCCGTGAGCTTGCCCTTGACTTCGGGAATCACCACGCCCACAGCCTTGGCCGCGCCAGTGCTAGACGGGATGATGTTTTCCAAAATGCCGCGCCCGCCGCGCCAGTCTTTGTTCGATGGGCCGTCCACCGTTTTTTGAGTGGCGGTGGTGGCGTGCACGGTGGTCATCAGTCCGCGCTTGATGCCCCACTTGTCGTTTAGCACTTTGGCCACGGGGGCCAAGCAGTTGGTCGTGCACGAGGCGTTGGAGATGATGGGTTGGTCCGCGTACGTGGCGTGGTTCACGCCGTACACAAACATGGGCGTGTCGTCTTTGGAAGGGGCTGACATCAGAACCTTCTTGGCACCTGCGGCCAAGTGCTTTTCGGCGCTGGCGTGGTCCAAGAAGAGGCCCGTGGATTCCACCACCACATCGGCGCCCACTTCGTTCCATTTCAAGGCCGCAGGGTCGCGCTCTTGGGTAAGGCGAATGCGTTTGCCGTTGACAACCAAGTGGTTGCCGTCGACCGACACCTCGCCCTGAAAGCGCCCGTGCACGCTGTCGAACTTGAGCATGTACGCCAAGTAGTCGGGCTCTAACAAGTCGTTGATGCCGACCACTTCGATGTCGTGGAAGTTTTGAATGGCGGCGCGAAACACCATGCGTCCGATGCGGCCAAAGCCGTTGATGCCGATTTTGATGGTCATGTTCAGTCTCCTTAGATGGCTTGATTCTATGAAACTTTGTTACATGATTTCAAGATAAATGCTGTATTTTTTTTACCTGCGAGAAATGAATAGACGAAAAAAAGCGCCCGAAGGCGCTTTGGGGTGGGTGCGTTCAAAGACGTTATTTCTTTTTGGCCACCACGCGGATCATCTCCAAGCACTGCTTGGCGTAGCCCCACTCGTTGTCGTACCAAGCCACGATTTTCATGAAGCTCTTGTCCAACGCGATGCCCGCAGTGGCGTCAAACACGGAGGCGCAAGGTTCACCGCGGAAGTCGGTGGACACCACTTTTTCGTCGGTGTAGCCCAGCACGCCTTTCAAGGCGCCTTCGCTTTGTGCTTTCATTTCGGCGCAGACCTCTTCGTAGCTGGCTTCTTTTTCCAACTCGATGGTCAAGTCGACCACGGACACGTCAGACGTGGGCACGCGGAAGGCCATGCCGGTGATTTTCTTGTTCACTTCTGGAATCACCTTGCCGACCGCTTTCGCTGCGCCAGTGCTGGACGGGATGATGTTTTCCAAAATGCCGCGACCACCGCGCCAGTCTTTACGTGATGAGCTGTCCACCGTGGCTTGGCTGGCGGTGGCGGCGTGGACGGTGGTCATCAAACCGCGCTTGATGCCCCATTTGTCGTTCAACACCTTGACCACGGGGGCCAAACAGTTGGTGGTGCAGGATGCGTTCGAGATGATGGCTTCGCCCGCGTATTTCTTGTGGTTCACGCCGTAGACGAACATGGGGATGCTGTCCTTAGAGGGAGCAGAAATCACCACTTTTTTAGCGCCTGCATTCAAGTGCATTTGGCTGGTGGGCTCGGTCAGGTAGTGGCCCGTGCACTCGAGCACGATGTCCACGCCCAGGGTGCCCCATTGCAGGTTGTGTGCGTCACGCTCGTGGGTGAGCTTAATTTTTTTGCCGTTGACGATCAACGCGTCTTCGGTGTGTTCCACCGTGCCATCAAAGCGGCCGTGCACGCTGTCGTACTTGAGCATGTAGGCCAAGTAGTCAGAGGGCTTGGGGTCGTTGATGCCGACGATTTGGATATCGGAGTAGCCGTGCTTCAGTGCTGCGCGAAGGGCCAAACGGCCGATGCGGCCGAAGCCGTTGATGCCAACTTTGATGGTCATGGTGGAGCCTTAGGGAGGAAGTTAAAAACTTGTGTGCGATCAAGCCTGCTTTTGCAGCGCGGCTTGAACGGTGTCGGCCACGTTTTCAGGCGTGAAACCGAAGTGTTTGAACAGAACTGGTGCAGGGGCTGACTCGCCGTAGCTGTCGATGCCCACCACGGCGGACACGCCGTATTTCCACCAGCCGTCGGTCGAGCCCATTTCCACGGCGATGCGGGGCACGCCAGCGGGCAACACGGCGGCTTTGTAGGCCACGCTTTGACGGTCGAAGGTGGTCGTGCTGGGCACAGACACCACGCGCACGGCAATCTTGCGCTCGGCCAACAAAGCTTGCGCTTTCATCGCCAATTGCACTTCAGAGCCCGTGGCCATGATGACCGCTTGCGCCTTTTTCTTGATGCCCACTTCGCTGGGTTCGGCCAACACGTAAGCACCTTTGTTGATGGCATCGAGGCCAGAGATGTCGCCAGCGGTTTTGTGCGGGGCGGCATCGCCCTTTGGCAAATACGGCAAGTTTTGACGGCTCAACAACAAGGCCGTTGGGCGGTTGGCGTTTTGCAAAGCCACAGCCCAAGCCACAGCAGTTTCTGCTGTGTCGGCGGGGCGCCACACGTCGAGGTTGGGAATCAAACGCAACGAGGCGGCGTGCTCGATGGATTGGTGGGTGGGGCCGTCTTCACCCAAACCGATGGAGTCGTGGGTGAACACATGCACCACGCGCTGCTTCATCAACGCGGCCATGCGGATGGCGTTGCGCGAGTAGTCGCTGAAGGTGAGGAAGGTGCCGCCGTAAGGGATGAAGCCGCCGTGCAAGGCCACGCCGTTCATGATGGCGGCCATGCCGAATTCGCGCACGCCGTAGTTGATGTGGCGGCCGCCTTGGCCAGCTTCGTTCTTCACTACGTGGCCTGCCGCGTCAAAGCGCAGGTTGGGCGTGGACTTGGTGTTGGTCAGGTTTGAGCCGGTCAAGTCGGCGCTGCCGCCCAAAAGTTCGGGCAAGGCGGCGGTGAACGACTCCAACGCCAATTGGCTGGCCTTGCGGCTGGCCACAGTTTCGGCTTTGGTGTGAGCACCGATGACGGTGTCGACCACGGTTTGCGCAAAGTTCTTGGGCAACTCGCCCGCCATGCGGCGCAGCAATTCTTTGGCCAATGCGGGGTGTGCGGCTTTGTACGCGGCGAAAGCGGTTTTCCACTCTGCCTCTTGGGCCTTGCCTTTGGCTTTGGCGTCCCAATCTGCGTACACCTCGGCAGGTACTTCAAACGGGGCGTGGTTCCAGCCGATGGCGGCGCGTGTCAACGCAATCTCTTCAGCGCCCAATGGTTCGCCGTGGGCTTTGGCGGTGTCAGCGCGGTTGGGGCTGCCTTTGCCGATGCTGGTTTTACACACGATGAGCGTGGGTTTGTCGGTGCTCAGCTTGGCTGACGCAATGGCTTGGCTCACCACTGCGGCATCGTGGCCGTTGATGGGGCCAATCACGTTCCAGCCGTACGACTTGAAACGCTCAGGCGTGTTGTCAGCAAACCAAGGGGCCACTTGGCCGTCGATGGAGATGCCGTTGTCGTCGTACAAGGCGATGAGTTTGTTCAGCTTCCATGCGCCGGCGAGTGAGCACGCTTCGTGGCTGATGCCTTCCATCAAGCAACCATCGCCCATGAAGACGAACGTGTTGTGGTTCACCACGTTGTGGCCGTCACGGTTGAATTCAGCGGCCAAGAGTTTTTCGGCCAATGCCATGCCCACCGCGTTGGTGATGCCTTGGCCCAAGGGGCCGGTGGTTGTCTCGACGCCAGGGGTCACGCCCACTTCGGGGTGGCCAGCGGTTTTGCTGTGCAACACGCGGAAGTTTTTCAACTCGCTCATGGGCAAGTCGTAGCCGGTGAGGTGCAGCAATGCGTAAATCAACATCGAGCCGTGACCGTTGGAGAGCACGAAACGGTCGCGGTTCAACCACTGAGGGTTGGTCGGGTTGTGGTGCAGATGCTCGCCCCACAAAGCGACGGCCATGTCGGCCATGCCCATGGGCGCGCCAGGGTGTCCTGAATTGGCTTGTTGTACAGCGTCCATTGCCAAGGCGCGAATTGCGCTGGCCATTTGTTGGGTGTTTGCCATGTCAGGCGGCTCCGGTGGGTATGTGAGGGAAAACCACGATTTTAGCGGCCCGCGCTACACAAGCCTGACGGCTGGCTACACTGCCTGTCGATGACGAAAACCCCTGTTTCTGCACCCCTTGCCCAGCCCTGCACCGCCCTGCTTTTGGCGGCGGGCCGTGGCGAACGCATGCGTCCACTGACCGACGCCACGCCCAAACCCCTGTTGCTCGTGCGCGGCAAACCCCTGATGCAATGGGCCATGGAAGGCTTGCAGCGCGGTGGTGTGCGCGATTTGGTCATCAACACCGCGTGGTTGGGCGCGCAAATTCCGCAGCACTTTGGCGCCACATTTGAAGCGCCGGGCCAAGCGCCCATGCGCCTGCACATCTCGCAAGAAGGCGTGGACTTTGGCGGCGCACTAGAAACTGCGGGCGGCATTGCCCGTGCCTTGCCTTGGTTGGCCGACACGTTTTGGGTGGCCGCGGGCGATGTGTTTGCGCCTGAGTTTGAGTTTTCGCCCGAAGCGTTTGCGCGTTTCCAAGCCAGCCCGCAGCTGGCACACCTGTGGCTGGTGCCCAACCCCGCGCACAACGTGGGTGGCGATTTTGGTGTGTCCCCAACGGGTTTGGCGTTGAACTTGCCGAAGTTGACACCGAGCGAGTTGGCCTCCATGCAAGCCGCGCACGCGGCTGTGCGCAGCCCTGCACAGCCCCATGTCAGTGCCGCGCCGCAACCGCGCTACACCTTCAGCACCATTGCTTTGTACAAGCGCGCCTTTTTTGATGCTGCGTGGTGCGACATTCCCGCGGGCAACCCCGCAGGCGTCAAAGCCCCGCTGGCCGCCATGTTGCGCGCCGCGATGGACCAAGGCGCCGTGAGCGCATCGCTCTACACCGGCGCGTGGACCGATGTGGGCACGCCCGAGCGCTTGGCGCAACTCAACGCCGTTTGAACAAGGTAAGACATGACCAAAGCCATTGCCCACGCCCACCTCTACGCCGCGCGTCGCGCACGTCTGGCCGCTCAACTTGGCCGCGAGCAAGGCGAAGGTGGCGTCGCCATCATCCCCACCGCGCCCGAGCAGCAACGCAACCGCGACAGCGACTTTGCGTATCGCCACGACAGTTACTTTTATTACCTGACCGGTTTCACCGAGCCCAATGCGTGGCTCGTGTTGGACGCATCAGGCCACAGCACCGTGTTTTGCCAACCCAAAGATGTGGAGCGCGAAATTTGGGACGGCTACCGTTTGGGCCCTAACGCCGCTGTCGATGCGCTGGGCGTGAACGCCGCACATTCTGTGGCCGAGTTGGACAAACTGTTGCCCAAATTGCTGGAGAACCAGCACACCGTTTGGTACCCGTTTGCGACGCACAAAGGTTTGGAAACGCGCGTAGACGACTGGCTCAACGCCGTGCGCGCGCGTGTGCGCTTTGGCGCGTTGTGCCCCGCGCAGCAGCGCGATGTGTGCGGCCCGCTGGACGAAATGCGCCTCATCAAAGACGCGCACGAACAAGACGTGATGCGCCGCGCCGCGCAGATCAGCGCACAAGCCCACATCCGCGCCATGCAAGCCAGTGCGCGCATGTTGCGTGCGGGCCAAGACGTGCGCGAGTACCACCTAGATGCCGAGTTGCTGCACGAGTTCCGCCTGCACGGTTCGCAGTTCCCTGCCTACACCTCCATCGTGGCCGCGGGTGCCAACGCCTGCGTGCTGCACTACCGCGCCGATGTCGCGCCTGTGCGTGATGGCGAGTTGGTATTGATTGACGCGGGCTGCGAGCTCGATGGCTATGCCTCCGACATCACCCGCACCTTCCCCGCCAACGGCAAGTTCACCGGCCCGCAACGCGACCTGTACAACTTGGTGCTCGCCAGCCAAGACGCCGCGGTGGCAGCAACAAAAGCCGGCGCACGTTTCAACGACCCGCACGATGCAACGGTCAAGGTGCTGGCGCAAGGTTTGTTAGACCTTGGTTTGCTCAACAAAGACAAACACGGCAACGCGCAAGACGTGATCGACAAACGCGCGTATTTTCAGTTTTACATGCACCGCACAGGCCACTGGTTGGGCATGGATGTGCACGACTGCGGCAGCTATGTGGAGCCGACCGAGCTGGGCCAAGTGAGCGAGCGCAAAGATCCGTTGTCGGGCGAGACCATCGTCAATCGACCCAGCCGCATCTTGCAGCCAGGGATGGTGTTGACCATCGAGCCGGGCTTGTATGTGCGCCCCGCAGAGGGTGTGCCCGAGGCGTTTTGGAATTTGGGTATTCGCATTGAGGACGACGCCATCGTCACTTCTGAAGGTTGCGAGCTCATCACGCGTGGGGTGCCGGTTGCGGCTGACGAGATTGAAGCTCTGATGCGTTCTTGATCGTTTGTGCGCTGGTGATTTTTGGCGTTGACGTGGCGGCGAGGTGTGGGTGGCGTGAGCCCGCCCTCCTCAGAGTCTGACGCCTCGATTGCGTCGGTCGGGCTCACGCCACCCACACCTCTTGTTCAACAGAAATATTTCGAGCGCCAACTTCTAGCTTTGGGGTGAGGCGGTGCGTGCGGAGGCGCCATTCTGGCGCGCAGCGACAGTAAGCCGTAGTGCGTACCGCCTCGCTCCAAAGCGGCAGCAACGCCAACGGCAGATGCACGCAATTGGGTGAACCAACCGAGCTGGCTTTTGCGAATAAGTAAAAACCATTGCCACCTGCATACGCACATCCACGGACAAAGTGCCCTAGACACAGGCCTAAAATGAATTCACAAGCCAAGGCGGTGTGCTTTTGCAAAGCACAGCCGCCTTTTGCATAACAAGGAGATTTCTATGGGTTCTAACCACTCACACAACAGCGCTGAAGCACGCGCCGAATTGCGCCGCGCTGCGCTCGAATACCACGAGTTTCCCACCCCCGGCAAAGTGGCGATTCACGCGACCAAGCAGTTGGTCAACCAACACGATTTGGCCTTGGCCTATTCGCCCGGTGTGGCTGCACCTTGTGAAGAGATCGTCAAGGACCCTAACAGCGCTTACAAGTACACCAGCAAGGGTAACTTGGTGGCCGTGATTTCCAACGGCACAGCCGTGTTGGGCTTGGGCGACATTGGCCCACTCGCCTCCAAGCCAGTGATGGAAGGCAAGGGCGTTTTGTTCAAGAAGTTTGCGGGCATTGATGTGTTCGACCTGGAAATTGACGAGAAGAACCTCGACAAATTGGTGGACATCATTGCGGCGTTGGAGCCCACGTTTGGTGGCATCAACCTCGAAGACATCAAGGCGCCTGACTGCTTCTACGTCGAGCGCAAGTTGCGCGAGCGCATGAAGATTCCAGTCTTCCACGACGACCAACACGGCACCGCGATCACCGTGGGCGCGGCGATTTTGAACGGTCTCAAAGTGGCGGGCAAAGACCTCAAGACGGTCAAGCTCGTGACCTCGGGTGCAGGTGCAGCGGCCTTGGCTTGCTTGAACTTGTTGCTCAAGATGGGCATGCCACGCAAGAACATTTTTGTTACTGACTTGGCAGGCGTGGTCTACGAAGGCCGCACCGAGTTGATGGACGAAGACAAGATTCAGTTCGCACAAAAAACCGATGCACGCACCTTGTCGGAAATCATCGACGGCGCTGACGTGTTCTTGGGTCTCTCCGCAGGTGGCGTGCTCAAGCAAGACATGGTCAAGCGCATGGCGGCCAAGCCCATCATCATGGCGCTGGCCAACCCCAACCCCGAAATCACCCCCGAAGATGTGAAGGCCGTGCGCGACGATGCGATCATCGCCACCGGTCGCAGCGACTATCACAACCAAGTGAACAACGTCCTCTGTTTCCCCTACATCTTCCGCGGCGCGTTGGACGCCGGCGCTTCCACCATCACCGATGAGATGGAAATTGCAGCGGTCTACGCGATTGCCGAGTTGGCGCAAGCCGAGCAAAGCGAAGTGGTGGCCGCGGCTTATGCCGGTGAGAGCCTGGCGTTTGGCCCGGAGTACCTCATTCCCAAACCTTTCGATCCACGTCTGATGATGAAGATCGCGCCTGCTGTGGCCAAAGCCGCCGCAGACAGCGGTGTGGCCACGCGCCCGATTCAAGACATGGATGCCTACATTGAGAAGCTGCAAGGCTTTGTGTACGCGTCGGGTTCCATCATGAAGCCCATTTACGCCGCCGCCAAGCGCGCGACCAAGAAGCGCGTGTGCTTTGCCGAAGGCGAAGAAGAACGCGTGTTGCGTGCGGTACAAATCGTGGTGGACGAGGGCTTGGCTCAGCCAACACTGATTGGCCGCCCCGCCGTGATTGCGCAGCGCATTGAGAAATTTGGTTTGCGCCTGAAAGAAGGCGTGAACTACCAAGTGGTCAACGTCGAGCAAGACCACCGCTACCGCGATTTCTGGCAAACCTATTACAAGCTCACCGCCCGCAAAGGCGTGACCGAGCAGTTGGCCAAGATCGACATGCGCCGCCGTTTGTCGCTCATCGGCACCATGATGCTGCACAAAGGCGAGGTGGACGGCTTGATCTGCGGCACGTGGAGCACCCCGCTCACCCACTTGAAATACGTGAATGAAGTTATTGGCAATCGCAAAGGCGTCAGCACCTATGCCGCCATGAACGGTTTGTTGTTGCCCGATCGCCAAGTGTTCTTGGTGGACACCCACATCAACTACGATCCCACGGCCGAGCAGTTGGCTGAGATCACGGTCATGGCCGCTGAAGAAATGCGCCGTTTTGGTATCCAACCCAAAGCCGCTTTGCTGTCGCATTCCAACTTTGGCAGCAGCGACCAGCCTTCGGCCATCAAGATGCGCGAAACCTTGGCCTTGGTCAAAAAGAAGGCACCTTGGCTCGAAATCGACGGCGAAATGCACGGCGACAGCGCCTTGGACGGTGCTGCCCGCGCCGCCCACATGCCCGACACAACCCTGATTGGCGATGCCAATTTGTTGGTCTTGCCCAATTTGGACTCAGCCAACATTGCCTACAACCTGCTCAAAACAGCGGCTGGCGGCAATATCGCGATTGGCCCAGTGCTCTTGGGCGCCGCCAAGCCTGTGCACATCTTGACCGCGAGCACCACGGTGCGCCGTATCGTCAACATGACCGCCCTCACGGTGGCGGACGCCAGCGCAGCGCGATAAAGCAGGCTTTTTCTACCAAAATTAGTTAATTTTGGTTAAATAACCCCTCAAGGGCCCCCCAGAAATGGACGGGGCCCTTGCTTTTTTGTTTCAATTCGAAGACACTTGCGCTTCCAATTTTCGGGTTAACCCGAACTAGAAACGAATACACCCCATGCCACTGCGTACCGTCAAAACCAATATCGTCCAGTCCATCCGCGCTTTCCGCGTGCCTGATTTGCAAGAAGCCGCTCAAGGCCTTGGCCACCACTTTTTGTATGTGAACTTGGCCCAAGCCCAAAGCAAGCAAGACATCTTGGACATCATTTCCAAAGAATTCAACTTGGCCGCTTCAGCCAGCAAAAACTTTGACTCTTTGTACGACGGCATGACCGACCCCCTGCACAAGTCGGGCCCTCAGCCTGGCTTCATTTTGGTGTTGGAGCACATTCCTGCACACGCCAAGTTTGACAAAGAAGCACGCGAGCAGCTGTTGGACATCTTCCGCGAAGCCGCCGATTACTGGTCTGACCGCAAAGTGGCGTTCCGTTGCTTCTACTCTTTCTCGGTGGCACGCGTGCCGTCTGCTGAGAAAGCAGGTACGCCAGCTGAAGGCATCGAGTTGCTCGAAGAAGGCGAAAAAATGCCAACCGACAAACTGGTGGATGTCTCGCCCATGGCCTTGCGTATGAGCAGCCCGTTCAATGCGGGCTACTGGCAAACAGCGGCTTAATCAGCTGGCTACTTAAACAAAACCCGTCGCAGGTCACTGCTGACGGGTTTTTTGTTTCTTGCGTGTGTTGAACACACCTGTGCGGCATGTTGACCGCGGTGTGCTTTACAGGCTTTGAACCAGTGCCACGTATTCAGCCACAGGCACTTCTTCGGCTCGGCGTTGCACATCGAAGTGGCCTGCAAAATTGCGCGCTTCTAGCCAGCGGCCCAAGGTGTGGCGCAGCAGTTTGCGGCGTTGGCTGAACGCAGTTTTCACCATCTCCTCCATCAGCTTGACGTCAATTTGTGGTGGCTCGGCCAGTGGCACCATGCGCACCACGGCGCTGTCCACGCGGGGCGGTGGATCGAACGATTCGGGGGGCACGAACAACACGTCTTCCATGTCATAGCGCCATTGCAGCATCACGCTCAAGCGGCTGTAGTCGCCGTTGCTGGGTGTGGCCACCATGCGGTCAATGACTTCTTTTTGCAGCATGAAGTGCTGGTCTTGCACCACGTTCACATGCTCCAGCAAGTGAAACAAGATGGGCGACGAGATGTTGTAGGGTAAGTTCCCCACCACGCGCAGCTTGGGCACATTCAAATCGGCGGCGAGTTGGGTGAAGTCCACGCGCAACACGTCTGACTCAATCACATTCAAGTGCGGGTGTTCGCGCAGGCGCACCGCCAAATCGCGGTCAAGTTCAATGACGTTGAGCTTGCCCAAGCGCTCAACCAAGGGTTGTGTGAGCGCGGCCAAGCCGGGGCCAATTTCAACCATGGGATCGCCCGGTTGCGGGTTGATGGCATCCACGATGCCTTCAATGATGGCGCCGTCGGTTAAGAAGTGTTGGCCGAAGCGCTTGCGTGCAATGTGTTTCAAAGTGGGCTCTGTTTATTGCGGTGCGTCGCGGTATTCCACATAAGCGCGGCCACGCACTTCTTGGGCCCACAGTTGGTAGGTCTCGTCAAACTTTTTCTCGCGCAAATTGTTACGCGCCATGTCGCGCAACTCGCGTTCGCTGATGGGGGCTTCCCGGCGCTCCATCACTTGAATGAGGTGAACACCAAAGCGAGACACTGTGGGGTCTGCAATTTGGCCCAGCTGAAGTTTGTTCATCACCTCTTCAAACTCTGGCACAAACATGCCGGGCGACACCCAGCCCAAATCGCCACCGTCAGGGCCGCTGGCGTCTTGCGAGTGTTCGCGTGCGAGCTTGGCGAAATCAGCTTTACCGGCTTCGATTTGACGTTTGTATTCAGCCAGTTGCGCGCGTGCCGTGGTTTGGCTCAGTTGACCGCCCGGGCGCAGCAAGATGTGGCGAGGGTGGGTTTGCGTGACCGTCACCACACCGCTGGCGCGTTTGTTGACCAGCTTCAACACATGGAAACCTGCGCCGGAGCGCACGAGGGTGGTATCACCCTCGTTCAGATTTTTGGTGGCGTCGACAAACAGGGTGGGATAACGGCTGGCCGGACGCAGGCCCATTGAGCCGCCTTTGTCGCGCTCGGCACCGTCGGAGAACTCCTTGGCGACACGCGCCAAATCGTCACCGCGCTTGAGGTGTGCGAGTGCGGTTTGGGCTTTGGTTTGCAAGGCCGCAACTTCTGCATCGGTCGATTTCTCGGACACTGCTACCAAGATGTGGCCCAGCTCAATGTCGGGGTTGGTGCCCATGCTGGCGTTTTGACGATCGCGAATGGCTTGGTCAATTTCAACATCACTCACCTTGATGCGGCCAGGCACGTTGCGCTCGGTCAAGCGTTGCAGGGTGACTTGGTCTTTCAGATCTTGGCGAAGGCTCGCCGCGCTGGTGCCTTCCTTGTGCAATTTGGCATGCAGCGCCTCGACCGACAGTTGGTTTTGTGCGGCCATGCGTTGCTCGGCTTGGTCGATCGAGGCATCCTCAACCGTGACGCCGACCTCTTTGGCAAATTGGAGCAAAGCCTTTTCTGTGATGAGTCGTTCAAGGCTGCTTTTCAACAACTCTGCTTGTGATGGCAGCGGTTTCTTTTGTTCGCGTAATTGCTGTTCAAGCAGTGATGCACGACGATTCACGTCATGGTTGGTGATGGGTTGTGCATCGACGACGGCCACGATGTAGTCCAAGCCAGAAACTGTGTTCGTTTTCGGGGCTTGAGCCCAAGCGCCTGAGCATGCACAGGCCATCACCAGCCATGCAAGAGATGACTGACGGACAAGTCGTGAAATGAAAGAAAACATGGTCATCATCAATCGTAATTGCCGAAACGGCTGGGGGTCATGGAGGGTTGTCGCAAGGGTTGATAGCGCGGCACATTGCTGCGCAGCGAGCCCATGGCGTTGGTGCCAATGCGGGAGAAGCCGACAAACTCAAGTTGGAACAACAAGCGTTGGCGCGCCAAGCCGTCGGTCACTTGCAAGCGCTCGGCCACCACGCGGCTGAGCCAGCAGCCTGCATCGTATTCGAAGCCGATGACGGATTCGACCATCTTCTTGTCGAGCGGGTTGTAGTTCAAGCGTGCCACGCTGTACCAACGGCCTTCGCCCAAGCCGCGTCCTTCGCCGCCGTTGACATCGGCACCGCCCCACAGGTCATGCAAGGGCCATTGCCAGCCTAGGTCGACTTGTCGAGCAACATGGGTGCCCAGTTCGTCGTTTTCTGTGCGATAGGCAGCATTGATGACGCGGTAAGAGCCAGGGTTGTAGCGGCCACTGACCACGCGGCGTAGGAGGTTATCTGTCTTTTGGTTGTACTGAACGGTGGTGTCCACAGCCCAAGCGCGGTTCAACGCCACAGAGGCGCCGGCCAACAAATCGCTGATACCGGTCTTGCCTGTCGGGTCGTCGGGCATGGTGACGTTTTGTTCTTTCATGCGCAGACGTTGGGCCAAACCAAAGCGTGCCCCTTCGGCACCCGTCTCAGGGTCAATGAAACGTGAGGTGGCACCCAAAGTCAGCAGCTTGCTGTCGGAGATGCGGTCATAGCCACCAAATGCGTTCTCCGTGAAGATGCTCGCAAAGTTAAACGAGTTGCCGCCCGAGTCGTAGTTGGGCAGGTAGTTCTGGTCGCGGTACGGGGTGTACACGTAAAAGGCGCGTGGCTCTAACGTTTGAACCCAAGCGCGGTCAAACAAGCGCGTCGACTTTTCGTAGGCCACGCCAGCGTCCAAGCTGAAAGTGGGGACGCTGACGCTGGCGCCGCGTTGGCCTTCGTGACCGGTGTAAAACGGGTTGCTGGTGGGCAAGCCGCCGCTGAATTGGTAGCTTCGGCTGTTGAGCTGAAACTTCGGCGTGAGGTAACCAAACGGTGTGGTGAACGGTCGGCTGATTTGTGCCAATGCCACCGCGCGGTCCGCGTTGGGTGCGCAGGCGGAACGGTAACTGGTGCCGTTCAAGCATTCGTAATCACGGTTAGATTCGAAGCGCGTCAAATCGCCGTCCACGCTGAAATCAAAGCCACCGACGTTGAGGCGTTGCATGCGTGCATTGAATTGCGGCACGCGGTCAAACGGGCGGGTGATTCGGTTGCCAATTGGGTTCGCCAAGTCTTGCAAGGTTTGCCACATTTGTGTGCGAACCGCTGTGGTGTAAATGCCGTTGGTCCAATTCAAGCCCGCATCGTTGGACAGCAAGCGTTGAACACCCGTGCCGCCAATGAGGGCGAAATCTTTCCAGTAATCATCATCGCTGACGCGGTTGAGGTTCACGTTCAGTCCCAGCGCGCCGCCGGCAAAACCGGGGTTCACCAAGCCTACATGCGAGTACTGCATGCCCCATCGACGCGCGCCATCGCGCAGGGCATCTTTTTCCATGTAGTCAAAGCTCATTTGGCCTTGAAATGGGGCTTGCAAGGGCGGCAGGCCTTCGAGGTAACGCAGCTCGGTACCCAGCCGAATCCCGCGGTTACTCCAATAGGTGGGAGTAAACGTGATGTCGCGGTTTGGGGCTAAGTTCCAGTAGTAGGGCTGCGTGTATTCCAAGCCGCCAATGTTGTCTACACCAATCGTGGGCGGTAGCAGACCCGACTTGCGCTCATCGCTGAGCGGGAAGTCAATCGATGGCACGGGCAAGATTGGCACGTCTTTGAACCGCAACGAGGCGCCTTCGGCCAAACCGACGTTGCGGTCTGTGTCTAGGGTGATCTTGTCGCCTTTGAAGAACCAGTCAGGTGTCCAGCTCGGTCCGGGCTTGCGTTGGCAGGTGGTGAAGTCAGCCTTGTGCAGCACCGTGTTGGCGGGGTCAATGAAGTCGATGCGTTCAGCCTTGCCGTACGCTTTGTTTTTCAAGAGTTGGTAGTTGGGCTGCGTGAAGAAGCCTTCAAACGCATCCAGATGAATATCGAGCACGGGGCCTTGGTACACGTTGCCCGCACGGTTGATGTAAACATTGCCGCGCGCTTTGGCGAAGTCCTCAACTTGGTCGTAATCGACCTGGTCCGCCTTGAGCAGCAAGTCGCCCCGTCGAATCGAGACTTGACCGTCCAACACCGTTTGCAGGTCAGGGCGGCCATTGAGAGAATCGCTTTGCAAGAATGTGGGCAATTGCTTGCGCGTGTCGTCCAAAATCAGCTCTTGCAACAAGCTGCTGGGCTTGAGCGACAAAGGCGGCGAATTCACCGTTTGTGCGTGCGTGACCAGTGTGTTGCCCAAGAGGCCAAATGTGAGCCACGACAGTGTGCGTATTTGGCGGTGAAGAAGAGGCAACAACATGAACGCGGGTCAACCCAAGACTGGTTTGTAGAATTCAGATTATCCATGAGCACACCCACTATTTCTCAGCCTTGCGGCACATCTCCCCACGCGACTTCACATGCTCCTATTGAATGGACGCAGCCAGAACGTCAAGCGGCCTTTCACCAGTGGCTAGATGCCCAAGCCAGTGCCCATGGCGTGTTGCCGGCCAGCGTGCGTGCGGCATCGGCAGATGCGAGCTTTCGCCGCTATTTCCGCGCGGACACGGTCAGCGGCTCGTGCATCGTCATGGATGCGCCGCCTGACAAAGAAAACTGTGAGCCCTTTGTACGCATTGCCCGCTTGATGCTGGATGCTGGCCTCTACGCCCCGCGCATCTTGGCGTGGGATGAGCCGCAAGGCTTCATGCTGCTCGACGACATCGGCTCGCAAACCATGATGGACATCATCAACCGCGATGACCCGCAAGCCAACCACGGCCTGTACATGCGCGCCTTGGATGCCTTGCTCACTTTGCAACAAAGCAGCCGCCCCGGCGTGTTGTCCGCATATGACGAAGCCCTGTTGCAGCGCGAGTTGTCGCTCTTTCCCGATTGGTACCTCACCCAACACCGCCAGCTGCACATCGACAGCACCCAGCGCGAGATGTTGGATAAGACCTTCCAAACCATCGTGCAACGCAACTTAGCCGCGCCCAGTGTGTACGTGCACCGCGACTTCATGCCGCGCAATTTGATGATGCCGCACAACCCCGCCGAACAACGCTTGGGCGTGCTCGACTTCCAAGACGCGGTCTATGGCCCCATCACCTATGACATCGCCAGCCTCATGCGAGATGCATTTTTGACGTGGGAAGAAGACGTGGTGCTCGACGTGACCATTCGCTACTGGGAACGCGCCCGCAAGCTCGGCCTGATGGACTTTGAAGATTGGCACAACGACTTCGGCGCGTTCTACCGCGCTGTGGAGTGGATGGGCTTGCAACGCCACCTCAAAGTGGCCGGCATCTTTGCGCGCCTGACCCTGCGCGATGGCAAGCCCAAATACTTGGCCGATGCACCGCGTTTTATCAACTACATCCGCTCGACCGCGAGCCGCTACACAGAGCTCACACCCTTGTTGCGCTTGATCGACAAGATTGAAGGCACGGAACCCGCCATCAGCTTGGCCTTTCCGCGTTTGAACGGGCGCAGCTAAGGTGGCGCGTTTTTACTGCCCCCTGCCTTTGGTCTCTGGCCAAGTGGTAGACCTGCCGCCCACCGCGGCCCGCCATGTGCAGGTGTTGCGTATGCAGCCTGGCCACACGCTCACCCTGTTCAACGGCGAAGGCGGTGAGTTCACCGCCGAGGTGCAACACATGGGCCGCAGCGATGTGCGCGTGGTCGTGGGTGAACACCGTGACGTGGCGTGCGAAGCGGCGGTCCAAGTGCACCTCGCCGTTGGGATGCCTGCCAACGAACGCATGGACTGGCTCGTGGAAAAAGCCACCGAACTGGGCGTATACCGCATCACCCCTTTGATGACCGAGCGCAGCGTGGTGCGCCTTACAGGCGAACGCGCCGAAAAGAAACAAGCCCATTGGCAAGCTGTGGCCGCCAGCGCGAGCGAGCAATGCGGTCGCAACCGTGTGCCCGTCATCGACTTGCCTGAGCGCTTAGACGCGTGGCTGGCGCGACAAACTGCGCAGGCCGAGGTTGTGCATGGGGTGTTGTCGCTTCACGCGAGCACGCAGTCTTTGAGCGCTTTACGCGAGGGCGCTTCGGCCAGTGCAAAGAAGTGGGTCCTGCTCAACGGCCCTGAAGGCGGCTTGACGGATGCCGAAGACACCGCCGCCCGCGCCAAAGGCTTTGCCGCGGTGCGCTTGGGCGAACGCGTGTTGCGTGCGGAGACGGCGGCCCTAGGTGCCTTGGCCTTGCTCACGCTGGTATGACCTTGCGTTTGTCTCAAACACAGCAAGGCTTTGTCTTGGCCTTGACTTCGGCCGTGCTGTGGGGCGTATCAGGCGCGTGCGCGCAATACGTGTTTCAAAACAAAGGTGTCACCATCGGCTGGTTGGTGACGGTGCGCTTGCTGCTCGCAGGCAGCCTGTTGTTGGGCTATGCGCGTTGGCGTGGGCGCGACATTTGGCGCATTTGGCAAACACAACGCTCGGCCGTGAGGCTGCTGATTTTTGGCTTGCTGGGCATGCTGGCCATTCAGTACACCTACTTCGCGGCGATTCAATATTCCAATGCTGCCACTGGGACGGTGTTGCAGTATGTGGGCCCTGTGTTGATTGCTGTGTACTTTGTGTGTGTGCGCCGCCGTTGGCCAACCCGTGCCGAAAGCTTGGCCGTGTTGTTGGCTTTTTTAGGCACGGTGTTGTTGGTCACGCATGGTGACTTAACCGAGTTGCAAATCTCACCTGCCGCTTTGTTTTGGGGCTTGGCTTCTGCCGTGGCGCTGGCGTTTTACAGCATCCAACCTGAGCGCTTGCTCAAAGAAAATGAAGCCACGGTGTTGGTCGGTTGGGGCATGTTGATTGGTGGTTTGGGTTTTTGTGGCATGAGTCAACCGTGGGATGTGCCAGGCGTGTGGGATGTCGCCACATGGCTCTCGGTCATGTTCATCGTGTTGTTTGGCACCTTGTTTGCGTTTTATGGCTACTTAGCCGCTGTGCAAAAAATTGGGCCTGAAACCACCAGCCTCTTGGCGTGCGCCGAGCCGTTGTCTGCCGCTGTCGTTTCGGTGCTGTGGTTGCAGGTGCCGTTTGGTTGGTTGGATTGGCTAGGGTCCGCCTGCATCATGGCGACCATTTTTTTGTTGAGCCAAAAAACACCTGCGCAAGATGCGTCTGATGCGTGATGTAGAAACAGGCCGTTGAGGGCCCGTTTTTTTAAGCTTCAAATTTAAACACCGCGGTGCCCGCCAACAAGTTGGGCCACGTATCGACACGCTGCCCGTCTTGCAAGCCAAATGCCTCGGTGATTTGCAGACCATTCTTCTCGGCCAACACCTCAAAGTCTTTGAACGTGCCCACGCGGATGTTGGGCGTGTCGTACCACTGGTAGGGCAAGCGTTTGGTCACAGGCATGCGCCCTTGCAAGATGCTCAGGCGGTTGGGCCAATGCGCAAAGTTGGGGAAAGCGACGATGCCGGTTTTGCCCACGCGTGCGGTTTCGCGCAGCATGGTTTCGGCGTTGCGCAAGTGTTGC